>Ga0207639_10000050_pt1 | contig 121432 bp, 104 predicted proteins | sample KBSCornC32_FD_184299 | JGI IMG/M metagenome (GOLD analysis project Ga0207639, IMG submission 184299) | Corn rhizosphere microbial communities from Kellogg Biological Station, Michigan, USA - KBS Corn C3-2 (SPAdes) (version 2) | ecosystem: Host-associated > Plants > Roots > Rhizosphere > Soil ... | reverse complement strand
TCCTCCCGCCTTTCAGCAGATTATCGCGCCGGTTCGAGCCTCGCGCAGCTTGGCGGTCGGATGGTCGGCTACTGAGAATCTGAGGGCAAGGAATTGACCTCAAGTTCCGGATAGCTGGCAATACGCGCCGAAAGTGACCTTGATGTATTTCTTAACCGGCAACGTGAGACTGCCACCAGGTAGGCTTGTTGACGAAAATAATCGCCTGCCCCGGTACAGGCTTAAGTTTCTTGCTCACCTTCGTAGGACACCAGATTCCACCGTCCGAGTCCGGTCTGCTTAGGAATCCCGCCGATACAACATCGCCGAAAGTCATTCCCGCATCCCCGCCGCATTGCTCCTTCCTATTCGGCGGAAACACCGCAATCTCGATCTTTTGACTTTCGCCACAGGCGTACGAAACTGTTGCCATTCCCATATCGTTTGTGAATGCCGCTTTTTCCGAGAAATTGAGGGGAAGCCCTAGACATAAAGGTTCGACTTTCACATTGGCTTGAGGCTTGCCATCCAAGGCATCCAGCACCAGCACGTTGAAAACCAGCCTTTGAGCAGTAAGGGACCCGTCAGTCGAAAGCAGCATCACGCATGCCGTCAAACCGATCGCTAACTTGTGAAGAAGAAGCCTGGCATTGCCAAGTTTTGCCCAACAACACTTATCAACGTTCATGCCGTGAGTGTAGTGCGCCGCCACTTCGGCAATCTGCTCAGTCCGTGACACTTCCGAAGCTGTCACAGCCGCTTCCTATAGCGCCCTAGTCGGATGGTCGGCGACTCGGTAGTTGGCGATAAATTGTGTACCTAGATTGCTCAGGTGCTGGGCGTAGCTCTGAATCATTTGGTTGTAGCCAGCTGGGCTAAGGTGCGGCCCGGCAGGTGACGATCAGGCGAGGGGAAACCGATGGCGAATCTCGTGCCGGGCGCCGGAGGAACCCAGGAATGACTCGAAGAGCAGAAACTCACGCGCGGTGAAGGGCGGGAATTCCACTTCGGTCTGAACCCTGGCTTTGAGCTTGCGAAGAGCACGGGCATCGTCTCTCGCTCGGGCGAGAGTGACGTGCGGATGGTAGGGGCGGTCTTCGGCAACAATGCCGCAGGCCGAGGTGGCTGCAACGATGAGCCGCTCAAGCTGACGCAACTCGGGAGAGACATCGATTCCGGCGAAGAAGACGCCGGCGCGATCGAAAAAACCGGTGCCATGAAGCCGGATGGGGACCTGGGGCGAGTTGACTTCGTGAAGACGGTGGACGAGGAATTCGCAGGTCTCGTTTGAGATCTGTCCAAGGAACTGCAGAGTGATGTGCCAGGTATCCGGCGACGTCCAGCGAAGGTTCTCATCATTAGTTCGAAGAGAACGGGAGAACCTCTCTAGGGCGGTGATGACCTCGGGAACGAGTGCTATCGCCACGAAGAGTCTCATTTGGCGTTCTCAGATGTACTTACCGAATGCTTCAATCTGCCTGGCCTGATAGTCACGCCGTTCGACGGGCGAAGAGAGAACTGTAGACGTCGAAGTGGCGCCGAGTGCGGAGAGCCGGTCGATGAGCGTCTCGAGATGGCGGATCGATACGACGTCGGCCTCGATGATAAACGACTCCGAGCCGGTGATCCGGTGGCAGCGGCTGATCTCGCTCAGCTCTTTCAAAGCTGAGACGGTCCGGGTGATCTGCAACTCGCCACCGGGAATCGTAAGTCTCACGATCACCCTGATGGGCACGCCTAATCGCGCGCTATCGAGAGAAGCATGGTAGCCCGTGATGACTCCGGCTTCTTCGAGCCGATGAACCCTCTCGGCGACCGCTGGGGTGGAGAGCCCGATCTTTCGACCAAGTTCGGCAAATGAGATGCGGGCGTTGTGCTGGAGTTCTTCGATAATCTTCCAGGCGATGTGATCGAGGTCGATTCTGTTGGGAACGGTCTTATGTGCCATCTTCAATCAATCCTTAAGCCGAATGCCATCTTACGCCTAATGGCTTTAGGTTTGGAGGGCTGATTTTCGGTGGATACCTATTTTCACTGATCTGCGCGCGGGCCTATCTTAACCAACAGCCGGGAAGAAACTTCCCTATTCAACTCTTCCCTCGTCCCGGCATCGGAGGTACCCGCATGAGCGCAACGGTTCATTCAGCTCCCGCACATCTTGATTCGCAGGCGACCACACAGTCGACACCGGGCGGCCAGGATTTTCTGCCGCTGAAGGGCACGGACCACGTTGAGTTTTATGTCGGAAACGCCCGCCAAGCTGCGTATTTTTATCGGGCCGCCTTTGGTATGTCGCTCGTTGCTTATGCCGGACCGGAAACCGGACAGCGTGATCGCGCTTCGTACGTTGTGCAGCAGGGCAAAATCCGGTTTGTCCTGACGACTCCCCTGCGCGGAGGAGATTTGATTGCCGAGCACGTGGGTCGTCATGGAGACGGAGTGAAGGTAGTGGCGCTGTGGGTGGATGACGCGCGCAAAGCTTGGGAGGAAACCACGAGTCGCGGAGCAGTGAGCGTAGCGGAACCCTATGTTCTCGCAGATGAGCGGGGGCGGGTGGTGCTCTCAAGCATCCGCACCTACGGAGACACGATCCACACTTTTGTGGAGCGGACGAACTACTCCGGGCCTTTTCTTCCCGGTTACCGGGCGGTTACAGAGGATGCGGTCGCACGGCCGACGGGTCTGATTCACATCGATCACATGGTGGGGAATGTCGGCTGGCACGAAATGGATGAGTGGGTGCAGTTCTATTCGAAGGTGATGGGTTTTTCGCTCTATCAGCACTTTGACGATAAGGACATCTCGACTGAGTACTCAGCGCTCATGTCGAAAGTGATGACGAATGGTAACGGCTACGTGAAGTTCCCGATTAACGAGCCTGCGGAGGGCAAGAAGAAGTCGCAGGTCGAGGAGTATCTGGAATTTTATGGCGGACCGGGAGTACAGCACATTGCGCTGGCGACCAACGACATTCTGCACACGGTGAGTAAGCTTAGTGAACAGGGAGTGGAGTTTCTGCACGTGCCGCACACCTACTACACGGAACTGCAGAGCCGGGTCGGTACGATCGATGAGCCTGTCGAGGAACTGGAGAAACTTGGAATCCTGGTGGATCGCGACCCTGAAGGGTACATGCTGCAGATCTTCACCCGTCCTGTAGAAGACCGGCCCACGCTGTTTTTCGAGATCATTCAGCGCAAGGGCAGCCGCAGCTTTGGCAAAGGAAACTTCAAAGCTCTCTTTGAAGCGATCGAACGCGAGCAACAGGCCCGCGGAAACCTGTAGCGGAGAGTGCGATGAAAACCGAGACACTGATCGCCGCGGCGCCATATCTGATTGAACAGAATTACTCCGCCTACACAGAGGAACAACATGCGGTCTGGGCGGAGCTTGTCGGCCGCGTGCTTCCTGAATTGGAAAGGCATGCGGCTCGCGCCTATCTGGATGGCTTTCAAATCATCGGGCTGCAAAGGGATCGGCTTCCACGGCTATCGTCAATCAGCGCGCGCCTGGAGCCGAGGACGGGCTGGAATTCGACGCCAGTGAGTGGTTTTCTGCCGGCGCCTGCGTTCTTCGAGATGCTGGCGGCGCGGCGGTTTCCGACGACTACATGGCTGCGCAGCCGTGACTCGCTCGAATACACGCCAGAGCCTGACATCTTCCATGATGTATTCGGGCATGTTCCGATGCACGCCAACAAGGTCTTCGCGGATTTCCTTCAACACTACGGGCGCGTCTGCGCATCGATCGAAGATGAAGCGGTGCTGGAGAAGCTTGGCAGACTTTTCTGGTATACGGTTGAATTTGGTCTGATGCGCGAAGGGAACGAGATCAAAGTCTATGGCAGCGGGCTGATCAGTTCTCATGGGGAGTGCCGGAACGTAGTTGAAGGTAATTGTGCTGTTCACGATTTTTCACTGGACGAGGTGCTCGCTACTCCGGTAAAGGTGGACGAGTTCCAAAGGGTGCTCTTCGCTATCGAGAGCTTCGATCAGATGTACGAGGCCATGCACGAGGCGGAGCAACGGGTTTTAGAAAACCGCATATAGGGTGATCAAGCATGTCCGATCAACTCCGGTACCAAACCGGTTTCGGGAATGAGTTTGCCACTGAGGCTGTTCCCGGTGGCCTGCCGCAGGGGCAGAACGCACCGCAAAAACATGCTCTCGGCCTCTACACGGAGCAGTGCAGCGGAAGCCCGTTTACGGCACCGCGGGCGACGAATCGGCGGACGTGGACGTATCGGATACGTCCCTCGGTGACGCACCGGCCCTACGAGGAGATTCCGGCGAAGTTGATCCGGAGCGGCCCTTTTGTGGAGGTTCCGACTTCACCGAATCAGCTGCGTTGGGATCCTTTACCGATTCCGGAGGAGAAGACTGATTTCGTCGACGGCATCGTGACACTGGGCGGCAATGGTGATCCCGCGATGCAGGTTGGCGTTGCCATTCACATTTACGCATGTAATGCATCGATGGAAGACAGGTTCTTCTATACGGCCGATGGCGAGCTGTTGATTGTTCCTCAGATTGGGACAGTGAAGTTCCACACAGAAATGGGCATAGTGGAGGTTGCGCCTGGAGAAATCTGCGTTATCCCGCGGGGCGTGAAATTCCGGGTAGTTCTGGCTGAGAAGCAGGCGCGAGGGTACATCTGCGAGAACTACGGGCTGCCGTTTCGGCTACCTGAGCTTGGCGCTATCGGAGCAAATGGGCTAGCGAATCCTAGAGACTTCAAAGCGCCGGTGGCGGCTTTCGAGGATCGCGATGGCGAGTTCCGGATCACCTCAAAATTTCTTGGGCGGCTATGGTCGGCTTTCATCGATCACTCGCCGCTCGACGTGGTTGCGTGGCATGGGAACTATACGCCGTACAAGTATGATCTTTCCCTCTTCAACTGCATAAACACAGTGTCGTTCGATCATCCGGATCCATCGATCTACACAGTGCTAAGTGCACCATCGGGCACGCCGGGGACATCCAATTGCGATTTCGCGATTTTTCCGCCTCGGTGGATGGTGGCCGAGCGCACGTTCAGGCCGCCATGGTTTCATCGAAACCTGATGAACGAATTCATGGGACTGGTCTTCGGTGCTTACGATGCGAAGGCCGAGGGGTTTGTTCCCGGCGGAGCCAGCCTGCATAACTGTATGGCGGGTCACGGGCCGGACGCGGAGACCTTCGAGCGGGCGTCAACCGCGGAGCTGAAGCCCGTCTATCTGGCGAACACGCTGGCCTTCATGTTCGAGACGCAGCTTGTCGTACGACCCACCGAATTTGCAATGAACACAAGAATCCTGCAACACGAGTATTTCGAATGCTGGCAAGGACTGAAGAAAAATTTCAAGCAGGATTAGCCGGGAGCCTAAGCGAAGCGACGGCGATCCAGAGTCTGCTCTCAGGCTTATTCGACTATGCGGGTCTCTATCCACCGGCGGGTCTGAGCCTGCAGTGTGCCGCATCTAACTATTTGGATTACGCCAGCGGAAAGCACGCATCAGCTCTGGGAAAGTTCATCATCAATTCCGATCGGCTCGAGGAGTTTCGTTCGGTTGTGGGTGATTCACTGAAGCAATTCAGATTGAGCGTGATTGTGCCAGAGAGCGATGCTCTAGACGAAGCCTTGAGGGCGGTTGGCGGCGATGCGACGATCGACACGGCGGAGATCAAGCTGGCTGGCCTACAGGGCTTCGAACAGATGTCGGCAAAGTTTTCGAATTCGATAACTACATACGTCGAAATTCCGTTTGCACCGAGCGGTTTTGATGCGCTGAGTGTCGTTTCCGACCTCGGGATGCGCGCGAAGATCAGGATGGGCGGAGTTGTGCCGGAGGCGTTCCCCTCTGTGCCGGATATTGTCCGGATGCTGAGCGAACTAGCAAAACTGCGGCTTCCCTTCAAGGCGACGGCCGGATTGCATCACCCGATCCGTTCGATTCAGCCCCTCACTTACAAGGCGCAGAGTGCGAGGGGGACGATGCACGGATTCATCAATCTGTGTTGCGCCGCGGCAGTGCTGTACTTCGGCGGTGATGAAAGTGATGCTGAGAAGGTTCTCCTGGAGGAAGATGCCACCGCCTGGAAGATTGATCGGGGTTCGCTCGGATGGCGCCATCTGAAGTGGACGCGGGATCAGCTCACAAGGCTGCGTCGCGAGTTTTTCGTCAGCATTGGAAGTTGCTCCTTCAAGGAGCCCATTGAAGATTTGCGGACAATCGGATGGCTATGAAGAGCTGGGTAGAAAGCGCAAACCTGCCGGGTTGCGACTTTCCGCTTGAGAATCTGCCGTACGGAGTGTTTCGTCAATCGGGGTCGGTGCGAATTGGGGTGGCGATCGGGGATCGAGTGCTCGATCTGAGGGGTTGCGTCCAGGAGGGATTGCTTGGCGAGCTATCAGCGGAAATTGTGGCCGCATGCTCGGGAGACACTCTTAACGCGCTGATGGCTCTCGGGCCGGATGTCTGGTCGTCACTGCGCAAACAGCTGACGGCGCTGCTCAATGTAGAAGCAGAGGCGCATGTACAGGAACGGGTGAGCCGTCAGCTCGTACCGATTCGTGATGTGGAGATGCAGCTTCCGGCGCAGGTTGGGGACTACACGGATTTCTACGCTTCGGTCCATCATGCAACGCGCGTTGGCAAGCTGTTCCGCCCGGATAATCCGCTATTGCCTAACTACAAATTTGTCCCGATCGGATATCACGGGCGGGCTTCGTCGATTGTGGTTAGCGGAACTGATATACGCAGGCCGAGCGGACAGACAAAGGCTGCGAACAGTCTGGAGCCGGTTTTCGGTCCTTCTCGGTCGCTTGACTATGAACTGGAGGTTGGGATCTTCGTCGGCCCTGGGAATGCGATCGGAGAGCCGGTTCCGATCGCTGAGGCCGAACAGCATGTGTTCGGTCTGTGCCTCGTAAACGACTGGTCAGCGCGGGACATTCAGTCTTGGGAATATCAGCCGCTTGGGCCCTTTCTGGCGAAGAGCTTTGCGACGTCGGTGTCTCCCTGGGTGGTGACGATGCAGGCATTGGGACCGTATGGAGTATCTCAAGCGGAACGGCCGCAGGGTGATCCTGAACCCCTGCGATATCTCGCGCCCGAAAGCGGGGAAGGAGCGGCATTCGACGTGACCGTCGAAGTTCTGTTGCGATCAGAAGAGATGCGCAAGCGCGGCGATGTCGCGGTTCGGCTCAGTAAGGGGAATCTGCGCGATCTCTACTGGAGCGTGGCGCAGCTGCTCACTCATCATGCCAGCAATGGCTGCAATCTCAGGCCGGGGGATCTGCTCGCTACCGGGACTATCTCTGGCCCTGAGGAGGGATCGGAAGGATGCCTGCTGGAGATGAAGCATCGTTCTGGACCTGTCACTCTGCCGACGGGGGAGACGCGCACGTTTTTGGAAGATGGCGACGAGGTGATCTTGCGTGGGTACTGCGAGAAAGCTGGATTGCCGCGAATCGGATTCGGCGAGTGCGTTGGCCGGATCTTGCCGGCGTCCAAGTCACAGGTGAACGGCTAGCCGGATGGATCCAGGGTGCTGCGAGGGGCCGTCGTATGTCACACTTTATACGGGTGGTACGGCTCCCTTTTGCGTCCGTTTCGGAGATAGGGAGTTAAGGCTCCGGGAATGAACACGGGCCTGTAGCTCAACGGTTAGAGCAGGGGACTCATAATCCCTTGGTTGGGGGTTCGAATCCCTCCGGGCCCACCATGAATCCGCTCGCGGAACTTCGGCTGCGCTTCGGTCACACACAGGATTCGCCCATGGCGTCGGGCGTTCAAATTCACATTCGGACTCCGGACGCGAAATGGTGGCGGCCATAAGTCGCTAAGGGAAATCCGGCGGCAGAACTGCCCATCAGGTCACAGCAAAATCACCGCGCTTTTATGGGATCGCTTTGCGGGCGTTCTTGATGAACTCGCGGACTTTTTCAGGGTCTTTGCGGCCCGGACTGGCCTCTACGCCGGATGCGACATCGACTCCCCAGGGCTGAAGCTTTCTGATCGCTTCATCGACGTTCGACGGGCTGAGGCCGCCGGCAGCAATCATCTTCGTTCCCGTCGCACGGAAAAGGGACGACGCTTCGTCCCAGTCGAAGCGGATTCCGGTGCCACCGATGGCGGTGGGCGTTCGCGAGTCGACCAGTATTCCGTCTATTGCTTTGTTGCCGGCAAGGGCCGCGGCTTTCTTGGATGCGCCGGGAGTGTAATGCACAACATGCAGGATGCGGAGTCGTTGTCCGAAGCGGGTGCGCAGTTTGACGGGGAGGTCTTCGCCGCCTTCAAAGTGCAGCTGCACTCCGGTGAGGCCGCAGCTCTCGATAGCTGCCTCGATCTCGGCGAAGGTGGAATCGACGAAGAGGCCGATCTTCTCGATGGAGGATGGGAGGGATGAGGTGATGGCTGCGACTTGTTGCACGGTTACCTGGCGCGGACTCGGGGCGAAGACGAAGCCTACGGCATCCGCGCCGGCGCTGGCTGCGTAAAGAGCATCGGGCAGCGAGGTGTTCGCGCAGATCTTGACCCAAAGACTCATTGGTTGACTCTTATCTCGGCGAGCAGGTTGGCGAGCGCGTCTCCGGGATCGGAGCGGCGCATTAGGCTCTCGCCGATGAGGAAGGCGTCGAATCCGGCGGCTCGCAGGCGTGCGATGTCGTCTGAAGTGGAGATGCCGCTTTCCGCAACGCGGATCACAGACGCCGGAATGCGGCTCACCAACTCCATGCTCGTCTCCATTCGGACCTCGAATGTTTTGAGGTCGCGATTGTTTACGCCAATGGCGTCTGCACCGCTTTCCCCCAGGGTATGGAGGACCCGATCAAGCTCATCTGCGGTATGCACCTCCACCAGAACATCCAGCTTGAGTTGACGAGCTACCTGCGAGAAACGCTTGAGCTCTTCTTGGGTGAGGGCGGCTGCGATGAGAAGGATGGCATCGGCGCGGTGAGCGCGAGCCTCGAAAATCTGATACTCGTCAACCGTGAAGTCCTTGCGGAGGCAGGGGAGATCGACTGCCGCAGAAGCGATCCCGAGATTGCGCAGGCTGCCCTGAAAGTAGGGTTCATCAGTAAGGACTGAAAGTGCCGCTGCGCCTCCGTACCGGTAGCGGGCTGCCAGCCATGCTGGATCGAAATCTTCGCGGATGAGGCCTTTGGACGGGGAGGCCTTCTTGATTTCGGCGATTACGGCGGGGGCTGATAGGGAGCGTGTACGAAGCGCGGCTGCCCAGCCTCGGGGCGAGTGGGTTGCGGCCATGCGCTCCAGTTCGGAGACCGGGACGCGGCTTTTCGCCGATGCGATGGTGGCCCTGGTGCTGGCGAGGATGGTGTCGAGCCGTGTGGCCATGCGGATATTTAAGTATACGAAGGCGGCGAGAAGTGGCCGCCCCTGAGCGGAGTAGCAGGCTGGATCGTGCGCGAGAATACTCCACGGCTTTTACCGAGCATTTACGGTATGCCTAAAGCAGCTTGCTAAAGATCGCAAACAAGGCGAGGTTGAGCCGTGGTCAGAGGCGATCGGAAGCGCCGCTAGCAATCCACCAGACAATGACCAACAGAACCATTGCGAACAAGCCGATGTATCCCAGGATCAGGTGACGACGGAACTTCCATGTATACAGCAGACGCTGACGCAACTCCCATAACATCCTGCCCAACCACCCCTGCAATATGACGTATTTGTCATCTTAGATGCCGGGCAAAGGGGAAACATCCCACCCGAGTAATGCAAAAAACGAGAAAAGGGATGTGACTATCCGCCTGATCTGAGGTGCGACGCGAAACGGGAATTGGGAAGAGGAGCGCTCGTCTGTGAGGCGAGCGCCCTCTGGAACACGAATCAAACGATCAACACTCGCTTCAACCCGTGCACTGAGGTACTTAGATGCTGAAGTTTGTTGAAGACGCATCGCGATCCTCTCGATTCCATTCAGGCCCGGCTGTGGGAGGAACTGCGCGCGTGTGGCCTGCCGCCCGGCGCCCGATTGCCTTACTTGCCTGACTCGCTGGTGCGACTCCCACTGCATTTCATCCCACTGGCGGCGCCGACTTCGCTCTGCCTGCGATAAACTTCTCAGCCAAGCGGAAAGGTGCAGACGGACATGGACCTCCTCATCAGCGTGCTCTTACCGAGCCTTATTTTCAGTGCGCAACAAACCCAGCATGGCGAGGAAGACCATGCGGCGGGCATAGATCGACGCGGCGATCACGAGATGGGCTTTTCTCACGATAAAACCGCGCACCATTTCATCCTTCTACCTGATGGAGGCTCCATCGAGGTGCTTGTCGGCAATCCGAATGATTCCGCAACTCGGGAGGAAATTCAGCGTCACATGGTGCACATCGCGATGATGTTTCAGAACAATGATTTTGAGATCCCAATGCTGATCCATGACCGCGTACCGCCGGGTGTGCCCACGATGAAGCAGAAGCACGACGTCATCTCTTATAGCTATGCGCCGACTGAGCGAGGTGGCCACGTGCGCATCAAGACAGCCGATCCCGAAGCGCTGAGAGCGATCCACGAGTTTCTTGTTTTTCAAATCAGAGATCACCGCACGGGTGACCCGGAGGAGATCCGCGCGCACTAGGCCGAGGCCGGTCTTCAACTTGAGGATTTTTCAGCGGCTATGAGTTCTTGCTGACTCCGGCGTGTGTCGCTGCTGGCTGGCGAGGGGAGGATGCACGAGGCCGATGACCATTAGAAAGGCAAGGATCAGGGTCGCAAGCACCGTCAACACAAAGAGGCGGCAAGTACGGCGGGTATGTCGGGCGTCAGTGTTCATTTCTAACTCGTGTGCAGCTGCTCCATATCGCGTGCCAGTTCCTTGCGGAGCGCGGCTAGCTGTGACCGGCTGGTGTCTGCCCCGCTGCCCATCCAGCTTTGATGCCGGCGCACCTCAGGCTGCAGCTTCTGCAATTTCTCAATGGCGGACCTGATTTCCTCGATTTCCCTGAGCAGGTTGACGCGTTCATCGTGTGACATAGACCTCTATACCCGGGTTGCACGATTTAGTTTCTCTGTGCGGCGGAGAAAAAGGCGGCCCGCGGCGCTCTCCTCGAGGCGGGCCGACAAGATGGAATACTGGGAGAATCCCTAGTCATCTGCAGCGATAGTAGCGCTGAGCGCAAAAATCCGGCCGATGCCCGCGCGCACGTTTTTCGATGAACCTGCATCCCATGTAGCTGGAAGGAATTCAGGCAGGAGCGCGCATGTGAAAAGACATTCAATCTTTGCGGGTTTGTGTGTAGCAGTTTTGATGTTTGCCACAACGGCAGCGAGCGGGCAGAACAGCGCAGCGGAGCAGGACAACAGCAACACGTGGTCACCCCAGCTGGCCGCGAACATTGTGAAACAGATTCGGGACAAGCTCACTGGCTTGACCGATTATGGCGTGTTTGATTCGCTTCGGTTTGCGTTCAAGGGCAAGACGGTGGTGCTCAAGGGCTATGCCTCGAGGCCCGTGCTCAAGTCAGAGGCGGAGAAAGTGGTCAAGGGAATCGAAGGCGTTGAGGGGGTGGATAACGAGATTCAGGTGCTGCCGCCTTCTCCGAACGATGACCGGATACGCGTTTCGGTTTACCGGCGCCTTTATTCGCAGCCGACGTTGCGGAAATATACGAGCGCGCCTCCGGGATTTGGAGAAGGCCCATCCGTGGCCAGGGCCGCTGGTGGGATTACGGCGGATCCGCCGATCGGGTATCACGCAATTCACATCATCGTGAACAACGGGAACGTGATTCTGACGGGGGTTGTGGACAGCAAAACGGATGCAGATATCGCCGCGATCCAGGCAAACTCGACACCAGGGGTGTTTTCGGTAGACAACGATCTGCAATTTCCCGGAAACGCGAAGGACACGTCGAAGTAGGGTAGATTGCGGTTGTTTGCGGTTCTGCCAGAAGCTGCGCCTGGTAGCCAGAGAAGGTCGACGCGTCCTATGATCGGTTGATCGCTGATCGGTTGTAGGACGCGGGAGGATCGATGAATCTCTGGTTACAGGATGTGCGCTATGCGTGGCGCATGCTTCGCAAGAACGTCGTACTGACCCTCGTCATCATTTCGTCCCTCGCCATCGGGATCGGGGCGAACTCAGCGATATTCAGTGTTGTGGATGCGCTGTTGTTGCGGCCGCTTCCCTATCCGCATCCCGATCGGCTGGCAGCGGTATGGCTGCATTCGCCGGCAATCGGGATTCTGCGCGACTGGCCTTCGCCGGGCCAGTACGTCGATATTCAGAACCAGAACCATTCGTTCGACGAGATGGCGATTGCACAGAGCCGGACGTTTACGCTGACGGGGCGCGAGCAACCAGAGCGCGTGGATGTGCTAAGCACGCAGGCAAGCCTGATGACCATGCTGGGGGCGAAGCCGCTGCTTGGTCGCACGTTGCGGGCCGAGGAGAACACGCCGGGAAGGCCGGGTGTCGCCGTTCTCAGCTACGGAGCATGGCAGCGGTTGTTCAATGGCGATTCGGCGATTGTGGGGAAGAGCATCACGTTGAACGCGAAGTCGTTCACGGTAGTGGGTGTGCTCGAACGGAAGTTCATGCTCAATATGGAGGTGATGCCGTCGGAAGGGCCGATGGACAAGGTGGACATTTTTCTGCCGCTTCCATTGGGGCCTGATGCGGCGCAGAGACGCGGCGACGAGAACTACAACATCGTGGTCCGGCTGAAGCCAGGGGTGACTGTGCAGCAGGCGCAGGCGGATATCAACGTGATCGCCAATGGCATTCGCATGAAGGATAAGCGGGATGCCAGCTTCGGCATGGATGTGGTCGGGTTGCAGCAGCAGGTGGTTGGGGATGTGCGGCGGGCACTGCTGGTGCTGCTGGGGTCGGTTTCACTGGTGCTGCTGATCGCGTGTGCGAATGTGGCGAACCTCTTGCTGGCGCGCGCGGCGGGGCGGGAGAAGGAAGTTGCGATTCGGACGGCACTGGGAGCGGGATGGCAGCGGCTTGCGCGGCAGTTGTTGACGGAGAGCATACTGCTGGCTCTTATCGGCGGGGTTGCGGGGCTGGCTGTGGCGCGCGCCAGTCTGTGGGTAGTCCGAACGATAAATCCAGGAAATATTCCAAGGCTGGAAGAGATCGGAATCAACGGGACTGTACTTGGGTTCACGTTTGGATTGTCACTTCTGACGGGAATACTGTTCGGGCTGGCGCCTGCATGGCGCGCGATCAAGCTGGACCCGAATTCTTCGCTGAAGGCAGGCGGACGCAGCGGTCAAGTGGATAGCGGTCTCTATCTGAAGCGCCACCGGCTTCGCAGCTTGCTGATCATTTCGGAACTGGCGCTCTCGCTCGTTTTGCTGATCGGCGCGGGATTGCTGATTCGAAGCTTCATCCGATTGCAGGGTGTTGCTCCGGGATTCGCCGCGGACAACGTGACGAGCATGCAGTTTGTGGTGAGCGACCCCAAGTACAAAGACGAGAAGGTGCTCAACGGCTTTTATCACGAGATTGAGAGCCGCATCTCTCGCCTGCCGGGCGTGGTCGCGGAAGGAGCGGTTTCGGCGCTTCCGCTAACCGGCTCGGTTGGATGGGGAGGAATCCACGTGGAGGGATACAATCCGCCGCCGGGGCAGGAACTGCAAGTCGACATGCGTACCGCGAGCGCGGACTACTTCAGAACGATGCAGATTCCCCTGGTGTCTGGCCGATACTTCTCGGGTCAAGACAACCTTGACACTCCGCGGGTCGTGATCATTGACCAGAAGTTTGCGCAGCGGTTCTGGCCCAACGGTGATGCGGTTGGAAAACATGTGTGGTTCGATCCGAAGAAGCCGATCACGATTGTTGGTGTGGTAGGAGTGGTGAAGCAGTACGGTTTGGATACCGATGGGAAGATCGCGACGTACTTCGCGATGCAGCAGGGGCCGGACCGGGGCACGTTTCTGGTGGCACGGTCAGCGGGCGAGGATGCGGGGCTTGCAAGTGCGATCACGCGGGAGATCCGTGCTGTTGATCCCACGGTTGTTGTGTACGGAGTTCGAAGCATGAACGACCGCCTGCACGATTCGCTGGCGCGGCAGCGCTTCTCGAGCACAATGCTGGGCGCTTTTGCGGCGTTCGCGTTGCTTCTGGCTGCGGTGGGTCTTTACGGGGTGATGTCGTACCTGGTTACGCAGAGCACGCGTGATATCGGGATTCTGGTTGCGCTGGGAGCAAAGCGCGAGAATATTTTGCGGTTGGTGATTCGGCAGGGGATGCAACTGACGCTGATCGGGGTTTTTGCCGGATTGATCGGGGCAGTGGCGTTGACCCGGGTGATTGCAAGTCTGCTTTTTGGTATCAGCACCACGGATCTCGCGACGTTTATGGCAGTGCCGGCGTTGTTAGCTCTGGTCGCTTTCGCCGCGACGGTGATTCCGGCCTGGCGAGCCTGCGGAGTGGATCCGATGGTGGCCCTGCGGGAGGAATAGCTTTGGGGCCTGCGGCCCACTCAGCGCGGTGGACCTCCCATTTATGAACGGCACTGACTGGTTTCTGTAGACTGAAGAGGGCGGCTCTATTCGCCTTTTCCAGGGAGGTTGACCTCAATGGCATCGGTAATTCTTCCATCGGCTCCGTCGGAGTCGCGGCCGGGGCGTTTTGGCATCTACGGGGGACGGTATGTTCCCGAGACGCTGATGGCGGCGTTGCTCGAGCTGGAGCGCGAGTACGAGCTGGCGAAAGCCGATGCGGTGTTCCAAAAGGAACTCGATGACCTGTTGCGGGATTTTGCGGGACGTCCGACGCCGCTGTACTTTGCGAAGCGGCTGACCGAAGAGCTGGGCGGGGCGAAGATTTACCTGAAGCGCGAGGACTTGCTGCATACGGGCGCGCACAAGATTAACAACGCGCTGGGCCAGGGGTTGCTGGCGAAGCGGATGGGAAAGAAGCGGATTATCGCCGAGACCGGTGCAGGCCAGCACGGGGTGGCGACCGCGACCGTCTGCGCATTGCTTGGACTTGAGTGCGTTGTCTACATGGGCGACGTGGACATGGAGCGGCAGGAGCTGAACGTGCTGCGCATGCGGCTGCTGGGGGCCGAGGTTCGCGGAGTTTCGTGTGGATCGAAGACGCTAAAGGATGCGATCAGCGAAGCAATGCGGGACTGGGTGACCAATGTGCGGACGACGCACTATCTGCTGGGGAGCGCGCTGGGGGCACATCCTTATCCGACGATGGTTCGCGACTTTCATCGGTGCATCAGCAGGGAGATGAAGGAACAGATCCTGGAAAAGGAAGGAAGGCTGCCGGATGCAGTGATTGCCTGCGTGGGCGGCGGTTCGAATGCGATTGGCGCGTTCTACGAATTTCTGCAGGATCGGGATGTGCGGCTGATCGGCGTGGAAGCCGGCGGAACCGGAACCGAACTGGGTCAACACGCGGCGCGTTTTCGCGGAGGAGTGCCGGGAGTGTTGCAGGGGACACTGTCGTACATTCTGCAGGATGAAGATGGGCAGATTGCGCAGACACATTCGGTTTCTGCGGGGTTGGATTACGCGTCCATCGGACCGGAGCACGCGGCGCTGCACGACTCAGGCCGCGCGGAGTATGTATCGCAGGATGATGCGGCGACGATGGATGCCGTGGTCAAGCTGGCACGGACTGAAGGAATTTTGCCGGCGCTGGAGAGCGCGCACGCCGTGGCGGAGTGCATCCGGATTGCGGGGACGTTCAAGCCACATGACATACTGATTGTGAACCTTTCAGGACGCGGCGATAAGGATATGGGGATTATTGCGCGTGAGTTGAGATTGTCAGGAAAGTGACCATTTCCCAGGTCTCCAAAAGCAGGAGACCTGGGGCACCCACTACTTGTTCTGAGTTGAGTTTTGGATCATATGGCGTTGAAGTTTAATCACAAGCCGGGGATGGTGGCGTACATCACGACGGGGGATCCGGACGTGGAGACGTCGCTGAAGATCGCTATTGCGGCGATCGATGCCGGTGCGGATGTGATTGAGCTCGGGGTGCCCTTCAGCGATCCGCTGGCGGATGGGCCGGTGATCCAGCGGGCGAGTGAGAGGGCCGTAACGCGGCACACGCGGATGGCCGATGTGCTGCGGGTGGCGAAGGGAATTCGCGCTGCGCGGGCGGATGCAGGGCTGGTGATCTTCACTTACCTGAATCCGATTCTGCGGTACGGGTTGCGAAAGTTCGTGAATGATGCGAAGGCGGCCGGTGCGGATGGCGTGCTGGTGATCGACATGATCGTGGAAGAGTCCGGCGAGTATCTCGTGGAGATGGAAAGCGTGGGACTTGCGCCGATATTTTTGGCAGCGCCGACGAGTCCTGATGAACGGCTTGAGGCCATTGCCACGCACGCGAAGGGATTTATCTACGCGATTTCGCGCACCGGAATCACGGGCAAACAGCAGAGCCTGACGGCGGATGCCGAAGCGCTGGTGAGCCGAATCCGGCGATGGAGCAAGCTGCCGGTGGCTGTGGGATTCGGCATCTCCAACGCGGAGCATGTGGCGCGAGTGGGAGAGTTTGCGGATGCGGCGGTTGTCGGCAGCGCGATTGTGGAGTTGATCGAGCGGTCGACTCCCGAAGCAGCGCCGGAAGCTGTTGCTCGATTTATTAAGGGTCTGCGCCAGCCCCAAGCGGCGTTGACCCTGTGAAAAGACAGTGGTCAGGGGTCAAAGATCAGTTTTCAGTTGCGGATAGCCGGACATGGATCTTGTTCATCTTGCACTGGAAGCGCGAATTGACGGCTGACAGCTAACGGCAGCTATTCACGCACAACGAGGATGAAATGACGCTGGAAGAATTGCGCGCACAAATCGATGTTCTGGATCGCCAGCTCGTGGAGTTGTTGAGCGAGCGGGCCCGCGCTGCACTGATGATTGGTCACCTGAAGGTCAAGACATCGCTGCCGGTGTACGAGCCGGCGCGCGAGAAGGTGATTTATCAGAATGTGCGGGCGGCGAACAAAGGACCGTTGCCGGATATCGAGTTGACGCACATTTACGAGCGGATCATCGACGTGATGCGGGCGCTGCAGCGGAATGAGTTGGCATCAGAAAGGGCTGCCCTGAAGGGCCAAGGCACTGGCGCACCGGCGAACGAGAATCCGGGATCGGCGCCCGAGACTGGGAAAGAAAAATGATCGTAGCAATGCAGGAGAAGGCCACCGAAGAGCAGATCGATTACGTGATCGAAGCGATGGTGGAAGAGGGAGTGGAGGTCCACCGCACAACAGGTGAGACGCAGACAATCCTGGCGGCCGTGGGTCCGACGGCGACACTGGATCTGACAAAGTTTGAGAATCTGCCTGGGGTGCTGAAGGTTCACCGGATCAGCTCGCCTTACAAGCTGGCCGGCAAGGGATTCAGGCCGGAAGGAACCGTCATCGATTTCGGCGGCGGGGTGAAGATCGGCGGCGAGCAAGTTGTGGTGATGGCAGGGCCGTGCTCGATTGAGAACGAAGAGCAGATACTCGATATCGCGAAGAGCGTGAAGACGGCTGGGGCGAGCTTCCTGCGCGGTGGAGCGTTCAAGCCGCGGAGTTCCCCGTACGCGTTTCAAGGGTTGGGTATTCCGGGATTGAAGCTGATGTACGAGGCGGCACGCGCCAACGGGCTACTGGTGATCAGTGAAGTGATGGAGATTTCGCAGATCGAGCCGATGCTGCCGTACGTGGATTGCTTTCAGGTGGGCGCGCGCAACATGCAGAATTTCAATCTGCTGCGCGAACTGGGCGCGGCCCGTAAGCCGGTTTTGCTGAAGCGCGGGATGGCGGCGACGATTGAGGAACTGCTGCTGTCGAGCGAATACATCATGAGCGGCGGGAACTACGACGTGATTTTGTGCGAGCGCGGAATCAGGACATATGAGACGGCGACGCGGAACACGATGGACATCTCTGCGGTTCCGGTAGTGAAAAAGCTCTCGCATTTGCCGATTGTGGGGGACCCGTCGCATGGCACCGGACACCGCGACATGGTGGCACCGATGGCGCGCGCGGCCGTGGCTGCGGGCGCGGATGGGATCATTGTCGAGGTGCACCCGAACGCTGATAAGGCGGCTTCGGATGCGGCGCAGACGTTGTATCCGGATCAGTTTGAGAAGCTGGTGATGGAGCTGCGAGTGATTGCGAAGGCGGTCGGCCGCAGCATCTGAGCAGGAAGGGAAGCCGCATGGAGAGGATCGCGATTCTGGGCACGGGCCTGCTGGGGACATCGGTGGGCCTTGCGCTGCGTGCGGCTGGATTTCAGGGCGAGATTGTTGGGTGGAACCGGAATCCTGCTCATGCGGAGACGGCGCGAAAGATGGGGGCGCTGGATCGGATTGCAGATGATGCGCTGGCCGCGGCGCGTGCGGCTCAGGTCGTGCTGATTTCGGTTCCAATTTACGCCACGCTGGATCTGATGGAGCAGCTATCGACCGTGCTGGGGCCGGAGCATCTGGTCACGGATGTGGGGAGCACGAAGGGGCAGATCACTGAGGCTGCGGACCGGTTGTTCAACACTCCGGAGCGAGCTGGATTCTTGCCTGGGCACCCGATGGCGGGGAAAGAACGCGGCGGCGCGGAACTGGGAGAGGCAGATCTTTTTCGCGGGGCGGTGTGGCTGTTCACCGACTTTCCCGCGTGGCACAGGTCGGAGCGGGCGGCCGAGCTTGCACGGAACTGGCGCGAGTGGGTTGCGGCGATGGGCTCCCGAGGCATCGATCTGGAGCCAAAGCGGCATGACGAATTGGTGGCTTGGGTGAGTCACCTGCCGCAACTGACGGCGACCGCGATGAGTGCGCTTCTGCAGGATCGGGTGGGCGATGCACCGGAACTGAAGGATGTGGGCGGGCGCGCATTGCGTGAAATGACGAGGCTGGGAGCGAGTCCGTTTTCGATGTGGCGGGACATTGCGCTGACGAACACGGAGGCAATCGATGCGGCACTGCAGGCGCTGGAGCAGCACCTCGCGCATATCCGGGAGAATTTGCGGACGCCGGAGCTGCGCGAGGAGTTTGAGAGAGCGAACCGGTTCAGGGGCAAAAGTAAGTAGTGAACAGTGAGTAGTGGGTGACAAGCCGAGGACGTTGGGAAGGGGATCAGGTGTGACTCATTTGCACGAGAATGGTCACTGCACACGTTGCTACGGAGCTATGGTGACCTGCTTGGTTGGCTCGAGGACGTCTATTTCGGGATTGAGAGCGTGAAAGCCCTCGGCGCGGGCTGCATCGAGCAGCATGGGTGATGCGGAGATAAAGATAATCTCGGTGCCGCGAAACATTTCGCGCGCAACCATGGCAGCGCCGAGTTGGAGTGCATCTGTCCAACGGAGGCGAGAGCGATCGAGAAGCTGGCGAGCGGCCTCGAGGACGGCTGGATTGAGGGGCTCCTGCACCATGCGGGCGGCTTCGATGCGCAATATCTCAAATGCAGAGGCTGCGCTTTCGGAACTAATGTCGCCGGCGCGCTCGCGTCGGCGAATCGCCGCGTAAACCTCGAGGGGGGCGGATGCGGCAATGAGCTTGCGATTGTCCTCGACGGATTCCATGAGCCGGATAAGTGCGTCGGTCCCGGGCTCCAGCACGAAGAGCTTGGCGAATGCCGTCGACTCGAGGAAATAGCAATTCACAGCTTGCCCCGCTCCTCGTGGATATCTTCCGTGATCGGGTCACCTTGTACGACTACGGGATGGAAGCGCTGAGCCTCGTCGGGAACACCGGCTTCGGCACGATTCAGACGAATGGTCGTGGTGGGGTATGCCGGTGTTTTCGGGTTAGCGATTTTGCTGGTGAGCACGACGCCGCGCTGGATGGCTTCAGCAAGCACGGCCTGACGGGACTCGGGGTGCTGGTTCCAGCGGAAGGTCTTGCGGGGAAGGAATGAGTCGCGGAACCATTTAAGAGCGATGAAGGCATGGCCGCCGCGTTCTGCTTCGGCGAGGGCGGCACAAAGTTCTTTGACGCGGGCGTCGAGGTCGGCGGGGATTGGTGCGATGTCCTCGGGTTCGTCTTCGTAGTCACGCTCGATAGGACCTCGGGTACGGCTTTGCCGGGCCGGGCCGGCGTTGTCATCGAGGCGTTCGAAGTAGATGCGAACTTCGTCTTCTTCTGGCGACCATGCGTCGGCCGAGGCGTTGCGACGCTTGCTGCGGCCGTTTTCACTGCAGAGCTCTACGATGGCCTGGTATCCCGGAGGTGCGAGAAATCGCAATGCGCGCGCGAGGCCCGGGTCCTGCGAGAAGGCAAGCTCGCTGAGGGCCTCTTCGATAATTTCTTCGGCGTCTGGAATGCTGAGATTGCTCACGTCTACGCTGCTTTGCGCAGCTCGATTCGACTTCATAGGGATTCTCCGTATAAAGCATCTCTAGCCTGTTTGTTCCCACCGCGCTCTTGTAGGGTTCGACGTTTTACGAAGCAGGCGCTATCGAGGCGAGTCACAGGTTCCTATTCTGGCTGTAACGGACCGAAAATCTTGTTTCCCCACCATTTGTAAGGTACTGATCAAATTAGTCAGCCGAAGAACCCCAACGGCCAATTTCTACTTCGGTCTGACACCCCACAGGGTCGAGAAAACTTTAAGTAAAAAGCACTTCCGAGCTACCCGCACCAGTGTAAACGATTGTGCAACCTAACCCTTGGCCGGTGCAAGGCCGGGTTAGTGTCTCCTATATAGGAATACGGCCCAAAAGAAGGCAAAGTTGTGTGCTCCATGTAATGCTTCGGTGGACTACATCTCCGTACAATAGAGAAATGCGGCGAATTTCCCTGGTGTTGTTCATGGTTTTGCTTTGTTTGGGGAGCAAGCCTGCACGAGGTCAAGCCGGACCACCGGCCTTTGACCTGGTTGGACCTAAAGTGGATGTCCATGTGAAGCGGGGCGAAGAGACCCTGCCGATTGGACAGGTACCCAACCTGCTGCCCGGCGACCGGCTTTGGATACATCCCGATTTTCCCGAGAGCCAATCGGCGCATTACGTGTTGATCGTGGGCTTTTTACGGGGAGCCACGAATCCTCCGCCTTCTGAATGGTTTACCCACGTCGAAACCTGGTCGAAGAAGGTGCGGCAGGAAGGGGTCTTCGTTACGGTTCCTGCGGAGGCCCAGCAGGCGGTCATGTTTCTGGCTCCTTCGACGGGAGGGGACTTCAGCACGCTGCGGAATGCAGTGCGCGGGCGGCCTGGTGTGTTTGTGAGGGCGGCGCAGGACCTGAATTTCGCGAATGCGGACCGGATGAGGCTTGATACCTATCTGGCCGAGGTCAAGGTGAGCTCGCAGACTGATCCTAAGTCGTTGAAAGAAAGGGCACAGAAGGCGGCGGCTGTGCTGGGGATAAGGGTGGAGCAGCAGTGTTTCGACAAGCCGTCGGACCAGCAGGCTCCCTGCCTGACGCAGCATACCGAGGGTATGGTCCTTGACGACGCAAACGTGTCGAACCGGGTTGCGCAGCTAACGAGCGGCAGCAGCGTGGACCTGATGAATCAACTGGCGTATTCGCCCATTGGGGGGGCGGGGGTATTCAGCCCGTATATCGGAGCGATTCTGGATACCGCGCGCATCCTGGCGTCTCTGCATACGGCGCATTTCCAATACATTCCGGCGCTGTCGCTGCCGACCGATGACACGTTGAACCTGCGGTTGAGTGTTCCGCCGTCATTCAAGGATCCGAAGTCGGTGGTAGTGGTTGCTCTGCCGCCGGTGGGACCTGCAAAGCTGCCGCCACTGCATCCGTCGAACCCATCGGAGCAGTTTTGTGCACAAAAGCCGGGACTAGTACTGGCTGCAGAAGGCGCGCCGATGGTGTACGCGACTTCGGAGGCGCACGACTTGACCTTGAAGATCCAGACCAAGTCGGGACCGATCGAACTGCCAGTGAAGGCAGATGCGGGCAAGGGTGGCCTGGTGCTGACAAAGCCTGCACCTGCTTTGCCCCCGGGCGATTTGAGCGGCGTGGTTATTGGAAAGTGGGGATTCGATAGCTGGGAGGGTCCTCGATTTCACCTGGTGGCGTCCGCGCCAGGCAAATGGAGGGTAGCGTCGAGCGACGAACTGGCGTTGGTGGTCGGGCGCGAAGATACTCTGCACGTGCAGGGAGAGAATACCCTGTGCGTCGACCGCGTGGATGCGCAGTCGGCAGGAGGGAGTCCGCTGGAGGTGCAATGGAAGTCGCCGAAACCGGAGATGCTGGAGTTTGGAGTTCCCCTGAGAGATGCAAAACCCGGCGAGGTAGCGATCAGCATTCACCAGTACGGACTGGAGAAGCCCGACAGACTCACCCTGATGGCGTACTCTGAGGCGGCATCGCTGGATCGGCTTACATTGAGCGCAGGAGATCCGGTAGCTGTTCTTTCAGGCACACGGCTTGATGAGGTTGCGAAGGTTTCGTTCAACAATATCGACTGGACTCCCGCAGAGCTGAAGCGCGTTCAGGACGTTGACCAGTTGAGCCTCAAGGCGGGAAGTCCGACGGATGCCCTGGAACCTGGGAAGCGCTATAGCGCCAAGGTGGCTCTTCGGGATGGCCGCGAACTGAAGGTGCCGGTTACCGTGGAGCGGTCGCGTCCCCAGGTCTCTTTGCTGAGCAAGGGCTCGCAGGAAGAAGAAACAGCCGATCCATCGCCTGTGCATCTGGGAAGCCCGAACGATCTGCCGGTAGAGCGGAGGCTGGTTTTCTTTCTGAAATCGAAGTCGCCACAGAATTTTCCGCGCGATCAGAAGGTGGAGGTGGCGGCAGCGGATAACAGCTTCCACACGACGCTTTCTCTGAGTGATGGAACGTTGATGCTGGAGGATTCGAGCACGGCTCTGGGCGTGGTGGAGCCGCTGGCGAAGTTTGGGTCATCGGCATTTGGGCCGGTACAGGCGCGTGCGATTTCGGGCGACGGCGTTGCGGGGGAATGGCTTTCATTGGGCACGCTGGTGCGGTTGCCGGGGTTCAAGGAACTACGATGCCCGCACGCAATATCGAAGCCGTGCACGTTGACGGGCACGAATCTCTTCCTGGCGAGATCGATTGGATCTTCGGCGGATTTCGAGAACGCTGTGGATGTACCTGCAGACTTTACAGGGACGCAGTTGACGGTGCCGCATCCGGCGAACGGTGTGCTGTACCTGAAGCTGCGAGATGATCCGGAGACGGTGCAGACGCTGGCGTTGGCGGTGCTGCCAGCTACACCGAGTTCGTCGTCCGTTGCGACGAGACCGAGTGAGAGCAAGCAATCGGAGGAGCAGAGTGCGCAGGTCCCGCCGCGGTCGAAGACGGAACCGTAGGCGTCACTGGCCGGGTGAATGGAGCGCGAGTCAACGAAGGCAGGATGTGTCTAGCGGACCGCAAAAACGGCTAGTTGGCGCCGATTTGCGGCTTCAGCAAGCGGCGAGTCGGCGGAAAGCAATTCTCGCTCGAAGACTAATTGAAGTAGGCGCGGTTCTTTTCGGCGAACTCGGTCTTGTCGGCGGGGAGGTCGGCTTCGGCAAAGATCGCGTTCTGAGCGCAGACGCTGGCGCAGTTCCCGCAGTCGATGCACTCGTCGGGATTGATGAAGACCTGCGAGACAGTGCCGGCGGCAGGGTCGGATTCTTGCGGCGCGATGGCGGCGGTGGCGCACTCGGCGACACAAACGAAGTCTTTGGTGCATGCGTCGGTTACGACGTAAGCCATGAATGATTGCTCCTTATAAATGGCGGGCGCGGTCGCTTGCGCTTCCTTGAGCATATCGACACCGAGGAAAGAGGCTCGGTGATTCGAGTCACAAGGGAGGAAATCGCGAGTCTTGGCGATGTGGTTTAGGGATCCCTGATTGTGAACTTGAGAGACGCAGATTGTCTCTGGAGCTTGCTCAGCGGGTGAATTCCATTCCCAAGCCATCGCGATCAGTCTGCCGGGCTCGCCTTTGATGTTTCGCAACATACATGGCGGCATCGGCGGAATTCAGGAGGCTGTCCTGCGTGCCACCATCGATTGGGAAAAGCGCTACGCCAAAGCTGGCAGCCCCGACTATCTGGTTGCCATCCACCTGGAATGGATTAGAGAAGCAACCGTCTAAACGTGCGACGACCGAGTGGATTTCCTCGTGCGTCGTTGCATTGTGAAGGAGGACGGCGAACTCATCGCCTCCTAAGCGGGCCATGATGTCGTCGGGCCGAAGCTGATGCTTCATTCGCAGCGTGACCTGCTGGAGATAGCGATCGCCGATCTGGTGTCCAAAGTGATCGTTGATAAGTTTGAATCCATCAAGGTCGATGTAGATCAGGCCAAAGCTGGACTTCTCTGTTTTTGCTCGTTCGATCATTTCCCCAAGGCGTTGCTCGAGAGAGAAGCGATTGTGAAGTTCGGTGAGCAGGTCGAATTTTGAACGGTGCTGGAGGTCAGAGTAGAGGCGGCGGTTTTCAATGGCGAGAGCGATGAGGCCCGCCGCGGATGTGAGCGCATCCGTTTCCGTTTTAGCGGGTTGAGTCCGAGCGGGAAAAGCGGCGCTTAGAAGTCCGAGCTGCGCACCAGATCGCGAGAGGATTCGCTGATCGACGACGCGCAAGCCGGTGAACTGTTTGGGGCGGGTTCCGCGCTGGCGGCCATCGGAGAGTTCGCACCAGCACGCTGCTCCGTTGAGGCGGAAGGAGACGATCTCCGTCGCTTCTTCGACCAAATCGAGAAGGCTTGTGGAGCCATTGAGATGTTCCAAGACGCGGCTGCGCATCTGCTCCATACGCGCCAAGCGGGAGATGTGGGTGCGTCCTCGGCGCTCGGATCGCCATGCGAAAGTCCCGATGACGACGAGGCCGGCAAGCAGGACGCCGGCAAGGTAAGTGAGGTTTCTCACGTTGAGCAAGGGCGGCCCTGCAATGACCGTGAGGTCTTCGGGAGAACGCAAGAGGATGTCGAAAGCCGAGGGATCCTGGCTTTGTTCAGCTTTCGAAAGCTTGCAAACTCCCACAATACGAACTCTCGATCCCGCGGGGATTTCGCGTAACGGCCGCAGCGCGGCATCAACACGCTGCGGGTGCTGAAGAATTGCCTTAAAAAGATGTCCGCTGGAAACAAAGACGTACTCGTCCTGTGCTGCTTCGCGCACGGCAGTGAGCAGTTGACCATCGATGGATACTAGATCGAGCGCGTGATCGCCGCGCGCCAGGACGTCAGAGCTGGAGCTGACTGGAGCTGCGCTGGAAGGCGAGCCGGTATCTTCTACAGCCCCGCCGGTAAGCACCAGGGAGCCGTTCTGCACATCGGGAAATCCGGTCACGGTGGCCAGGTCGCCAATCCTGGCCTGCTGTTCGAATTGTGTTGTAACCAGAAGACTTTTTTGACCGTTCTGCAGGACCAGTGCCGACCCGGGCTGGTAGTAGGTGATTGTTCCGGCGACCTTGATCCGGCTTGTATTGTTCTGGGCCTGATATCCGCTGAGGATCTGGTCCAATGGAGTGATGGGCAGGTCTTTTGGAGCGACGGCTGCGCGACGAATGACCTTCAGGTCTGCAAGCGAGGGAACTTCTATCAGAATGCCGGTCATCTGCATCTTCCGATCGAATCTACCCGCGACCGCGCCCGTGACTTCAATCTCTGAATCGAGCAGGGATGTCAGGTCGATGGCGCCAGTGAGAGGCATCTGGGCCTCAACGGTCCCTCCGTTCATCTGCAATTGCAAATAAAGCGTAGCGATTCCAACATCGCTGACGATGTTGGCGCTTCGAACGAATCCCTGGATTCTGGCCCGCTGACAATCGAGTTCGGCGCGGATGAGTTGGCGGAATTGGGCCGGTGCGGGAGCTGGGAGCGAACTCCGTCCCCTGAAGATTACTTGTTCGGCTTTCACCTCGGGCCGAAAGCTGGCTCGCGTTGTCCCGGTGATGAGAACTCGATCGCCCGGAGCAAGTGTTTGTTTGGAAGTCGTCTCAACATAAATTGCCGCGCGACCGTCCTGTACAAAGAGGTCGACATTGCCTTTCACGTAGTAGGTCACTACGCCTTCAAAGGACACCGGCAAGGCGCGGTTGGCTTCTTCGTTGGTGAGCGCGTGAATCGCACTCAGCGTCCTGATGGGGAGGGTTTGCGACCGGGCCGACAGCGCCGTGATCAGCAGCGCTGCAGAGAAGATCCGGCGGAAGGTGCGATCAAACTTCATCGTCGTAGTCGATCCCCAAATCGCTCACTGAAGAGCGTTTTGAAAGCGCTCGAGTGATGAGGCCGGAAGAAATTCTCTTCCGATCTTGGAGGATCGTAGAGGCCCGATTCTGGATATTTGGGCAAGTTTATCGCTGTAACGCTTATCTTTGACTCCCACAAAGGAGGAAGAGGGTGACTTTAGGGTTCGCCCATTGCTGAATTCATTGCGTTTGTTCCAAATTGGTACCGTGTTGTCGCAGCAATATTTTTGAGAAGGGGCTTCAACAAAAAACCCACCGATGAGGTGGGCTTTTTGTTTGTGGGTCAAACCGTTCAACACTCGCCTCAACCCACGCTACGTAAACGATAGGCTTGCAGCCCCGGTGGTGCATCCCTCATCGGTAACCAGAGAAGTGAGAAAGGCGAAACCAAAGTACATTGGCTGCCCGGTCGCGCTATTCGAAGGGAAGCATCGCCACAGCGGGAGTTCTAAATCTTTGCTATTCGGTGGATTGGCGGGCGTGATAGCGTAAGAGCACCGAAATGAGCGGTTTCCCCCTCAGAAAGATCCTTTATGGTGCGCGCCGATGGGCGGCAGGCGTTCGTTGGAGCGGGCTGATCATGGCCGGCGCTCTGCCCTATTTTGGTTCGACCCCATATCAAGCTCACGCTCAAAAGGCGAGCGGACCGGCGGTTGTGCAGCCAGGGGCCCCCGGAGAGCCGACGAAGGCTCTTCCCCCGGATGCTCACGCGACGCTTCCGCCGATTTCGCGGGCGGATGTCGATTTCATGCAGGGGATGATCATGCATCATTCGCAGGCTGTGGAGATGACGGCACTGATCAAGTCACACACGGAGAACAAGGATGTGCGGGCGATCGGTGCGAAGATCAGCAGTTCGCAGGCCGATGAGATCAGGATGATGCAGAGATGGCTGGCTGCGCGGGGACAGGCGATATCGATGGAGAAATCCGGTGCAAGGGAGATGCCTGGCATGCCGGATATGGATATGTCTGGCAGCGCGATGCCCCCCATGCCGGGAATGCTGACTCGAGAGCAGATGAAAGCTCTGGAAAAGGCGCGAGGGGCCGAGTTTGATCGGCTGTTTTTGTCGGGGATGATTCAGCATCACGGTGGTGCGCTGGTCATGGTCAAGGATTTGTTTAGCAGTGCCGGTGCGGGACAGGACGCGGAGATTTTCGATTTCGCGACGGATGTAGATAACTCGCAGCGGGCAGAAATCAAAATCATGCAGAAACTTCTGGAGGAGCTTCATTGATTTCGACGAGGAGCGTTGTACTTCCCGTCGCCGCGTTGGCGGCGATTCTCTTCTTTCCCAACCCGAGCAATTCGCAAGAACAGAAACCGACGCCTGATGCTTCGGGGCAAGCCGCTCCGCAAGGACAGGAGAAGCCGAAGGCGCAGGAAGATCCGTTTGCACCTCAGCCGGCTCCGCCTTTGCCACCGGGGATGATGGGATCAGACGTGAACGATCCGCGAGCTAAGCTGAAGCCCGGGATGTATGACGCGGGTGAGATTGCGAAGGGGTTGAGGCATGTGGCCTTCGTGAAGAAGCCGAGTGCATTTCAACTTCAGGCGACCTCGGCAGATGATCCAAGCGTGCAGAAGATGTTGGGTCAGATGGGAGTGGGAACGACCGAACTGCAGAAAATGCCGAAGACGCTGCAAGTGGTGATTGCGCAACTAGCATTTGCAAATTCGGACTTCGCGTTTCAGGGAAATCACTTGTTCCAAGGGAATTTCTACGGAGTGAATATCTACGACATCAGCAACCCGGCGAAGACATCCTTGCTGACGTCGATGGTATGCCCGGGCGGACAAGGCGACGTTTCGGTGTATGGGAACCTGATGTTCATGTCCGTGGAGATGCCGAATGGCCGGATCGATTGCGGGTCGCAGGGATTTCCACCTGAGCCTGCGCCGGAACCGGGGAAAGAAAAAGAGCGGCGGTTGCCAGTTGCGCAGAAGGATCGGTTCCGAGGGGTGAGGATTTTTGATATTTCGGACATCAAGAGCCCGAAGCAGGTGGCAGCAGTGCAGACGTGCCGCGGATCGCATACGCACACGCTGGTGGTAGACCCGAATGACAAAGAGAATGTGTACATTTATGTCTCGGGCACTTCGTTTGTACGGCAGCCGGAAGAACTGGCTGGATGCTCGGGCGAGGGTCCAGAGAAGGATCCGAATACCGCGCTGTTCCGGATCGATGTGATCAAGGTTCCGGTGGCACATCCTGATCAGGCGGGAATCGTTTCGCATCCGCGTGTGTTCATCGATCCGCGTTCGGGCGTGATCAATGGGCTGAACAATGGTGGGAGCCACGGCAAGGGCGAAGAAAAGCCGCGCGACACAGATCAGTGCCATGACATCACGGTGTATTCCGCCATTGGCCTCGCCGCCGGGGCATGCTCGGGTAATGGGTTGCTGCTGGATGTTAGAGATCCGGTGAATCCCAAACGCGTGGATGCGGTGAACGATCCGAACTACTCCTATTGGCACTCGGCGTCTTTCTCGAATGATGGTTCGAAGGTTGTGTTCACAGATGAGTGGGGCGGAGGATTGGGAGCACGTTGCCGAGCGAACGATCCAAACAAGTGGGGTGCGGACGCCATCTTCAATCTGAAAGATGAGAAGCTGAGCTTTGCAAACTACTACAAGCTGCCGGCAGCGCAGGGCGACACAGAGAACTGCGTTGCGCATAACGGCTCATTGATTCCGGTGCCGGGACGCGATATCGAAGTGCAGGCGTGGTACCAGGGTGGCGTTTCAATTATGGATTTCACAGATCCGACACATCCGCAGGAGATCGCTTACTTTGACCGTGGGCCGATCGATCCAAAGATGCTGGTGCTCGGAGGTGACTGGTCAGCTTACTGGTACAACGGGGCTATTTATGGTTCGGAGATTGCACGCGGGCTTGACGTGTTCGAGCTGACACCGACTGATCTTCTGACCCAGAACGAGATCGACGCGGCTAAGGCTGTGCAGGTAAAGGAACTGAATGTGCAGAATCAGCAGAAGCTGGAATGGCCGTCGAAGCTAGTTGTGGCGAAGGCATATGTTGATCAGCTGGAGCGATCAAAGGCTTTGCCGGCGAATGAAGTAGCGTCTTTACGGAAGGCCATCCGTGATGCTGAAAAATCGCATTTGAAGGGAAAGCACCTCGCGAAGCTGAGCGCCATGAGCAGTGAAGTGGAGGCGAGCGCGGCATCGGCTAAAACAGCGGCGGATGCCAGCAGGCTTCAGGCTTTGGGAGCGATCCTGAAGCACCCGGTAGCGTGAATCGCAAAGTGTGAAGGAACCCGGCCCGCGCAAAATCGGCCGGGTTTTCATTGATTTGTCACAATTTGGCAGAGGAAAGTAGATGTTGTACGAGCGGGTCAGATAACTCCTGACCCGTTTTTTGCGTCTTTACGTGTGTGAGCAGCGTGTCAAGTCCGGGGAGCCTCGGGTTCCTCTCAGGAGAGGATTAGCTGCTCTCAAAGCTATCGAGAATTCACAATATGAGCGCAAGATAAAGAACTAGCCGAACTGCAAGCATGCACTTGTTTGTTGCCCGTTAAACACGTGAAAACAGGCCGATGCGCGCTCGACGCACTTGCGGATTGGTGTGTCCCGCCCGGGTTCGAGACGTGTCTGCGGCTGTCAAAATGCATTGCTACTGCACCAACGAATCGTTAGGTGGGTATGAGCACTACATTCGAGATCCCGAGAGAATTTGGACCTATCGCGAGCTTCTTTGTGCTCTCGCAATTTGAGACGGCTGCCGTGGACATGGATGATCCAGTCAGATTGGAAGAGACCTCGTTTAGAAAAAAGAGCCTGAACTGTGTAGTCCTTACACTCGACCCGCCCATGAAGAGAATTGCTGTGGAAGTTGATGGAAGAGGAGCGGCATTTGAGAGTACGTCGTTGTTGCCTACGCTGGAAGCTACAGATATTGAAGAAGAAGAACGGTCCGGCGGGATGCGGCTGTACCGGTTTCGAAACCTTGATTCCTGCTCCGAAGTGTTTGAACAGGCGTTCTCAGCCGCGATTGGCCATCCACATGCAATGTCCGAGGGTGGAATATAACGCGGCGAGAAAGTAGCCGAGGAAACTAAAAAATCGCAAGCCCATGCGCAAGCCATACGGTCTTTAGCTTTCTGGATCCGGAAGGGCATGGAAACAAAAAGCGAGGGTATCGCGAATGCAAGGCAGTAATAGTGCACTAAATATATTGGAAACCGATGGTCCGAGTCTGGGGACAATTTCGACCATCAGCGTATTGCGTGAAACTCTTCCGGCGTCAACCTGGAGACGTCCGTCGCCTTTTCTGTCGTCTGCGGTACAGCGCTCGTTTTCTCTGCGTTATGCAGTGTTGAAGCGGACGCTCGACATCGTGCTCTCGAGCCTGCTGCTGGTTCTGCTTTCTCCCATTATGCTGGCAGTCGCGATCGCGGTGGTCATCACCAGCCCAGGCCCGATCTTCTTTACACAGGAGAGGCTGGGACGATTCGGAGTTCCGTTCAGGATCATCAAATTCCGATCGATGTATTCGCGCAAGCACAAGAACAACGTGCAGGCGATCAATGAGACGCACAAGGAAATTCACCGTAGAAACGAACAGGCATATCCATTGAATAAGGAAACGCCAGATCCACGAATCACTCCGGTTGGGCGGATCCTCCGCAAGCTCAGTCTGGACGAACTTCCACAGCTATTCAACGTGTTGAAGGGCGACATGTCTCTGGTGGGCCCGAGGCCTATCGTAGAGGCCGAGGTGCCGCTCTATGGTCAGCATTTTGCATACTACGATTTGTTTAAGCCGGGAATTACGGGTCTGTGGCAAGTGTCAGGTCGAAGCGACATCGGTTATGAACGGCGCGTTCTGTTCGATCGGGAGTATGCCAGCAACTGGAGCTGTTCTCTGGATTTCAAGATCCTGACCATGACCATCCCTGCCGTCATTACGATGAAGGGGGCTTACTAAGTAAGCGTTCAAGTGCCAATGCCTTCGCGAAAGAGGCGGAGGTCGGAATAGCTCCTGCTTCCTTGCGGGAATAGCAGCAGCGACAAAGATGAGCCGCGCGGGCGCAGAACGAACAGGCGCTTGCGCGGCTTTGAGATTTCCAGAGTGCCTATTCAGAAAGAGAAGAGATGAGGGCGTTTGCTGGAATTCAGCATCGAAGAAAGAGGGTATAGCCCGGGCCCCTGATTTCCCGCCTCGCCGGCTCAAGAGCGTCGGCCGGGTTCCGAAGACATGCGGAAGAACTAAGACATGAGCAAGATTCCAAGCAAGGCCTTGAAGACATTGACCGCTTTTTCAGTTGCCCAAACCCGAGGACATTTCGAAAAAGCCGCGGAGTTGTCGCAGGCTCCAAGCCGCAGGCGCACATCATCGTTTGCGGCCCTAGGTTTGTTAATCCTGACCTGGGGTCCTCTGCAAATTGGGTTGGCCGCAATTGCGCAAACCGAGCAGTCCCCCTTGTCGCCGAGCGGAACTCAACAGAATACGAACTCTGGGAGCTGTGCGGGCGGAGATCTCGCAGCATGCGATTTGACTGTGCCTACTCTGCCTGGGCAAGGAGGCGACGCCGGGGGCGGCTCGTCCCTTGGGAACTATCCCAATCTGTCTCCCGGCACGCCAACATCGCCGATGACGGTCTACAGGGATGACGCAGAAGGTCTGAATCGCACTGCACAGCAGAGGCAGCATCCGTCAGGACCGATCAAGCCGCAAGCGTTGACCGAATTTCAGATGCTTGTGGCAGCTTCTGTGGGACGGATCGTTCCGGTGTACGGGCAGGATCTTTTTAACAACGTGCCGGACACGTTTGCTCCTGTGCAGCGGCTGCCGGTGACCCCGGATTACGTCATCGGCCCGGGAGACGAACTACTGATCCGCACCTGGGGACAAGTCACGCAGAACCTTCATTTGACGGTAGATCGGTCGGGATCGGTGTATGTTCCGCAGGTAGGGGAACTTCGGGTGGCGGGGTTGCCCTTTAGGCAACTGCAAGGATTTCTTAAAACGAGATTTGACAGGGTATACCGCAACTACGACCTGAACGTAAACCTTGGGCAGCTAAGGTCTATCCAAGTATTTGTGACAGGTCAGGCGCGACGTCCGGGAAGCTATACCATCAGCTCGCTGAGCACGCTGGTGAATGCCATCTTCGCGTGCGGAGGGCCGGGGTCGCATGGATCGCTCCGGCACATCCAGCTTAAGCGCAATGGGCAGTCGGTCGCAGATTTCGATTTGTACGATCTGGTGCTGAAGGGGGACAAATCGAAGGACATCCCGCTTGCGACGGGTGATGTTCTGTACTTCCGCCCGATTGGCCCGCAGGTTGCGGTGGTCGGGAGCGTGCACAATCCAGCGATCTATGAATTGAGCGGGCACGAGACAGTTGCAGAAGCCTTGACTCTCGCGGGCGGTGCTTCTTCGGTTGCGAGTACCAACTCGCTTGTGATCGAACGAACGAAAAGAGAAGCAGACGGGAGCAGCGCGCGCATGGCCGTCGATGTTGCCATGGACGAGACATCTTTGGCGGCGCCTTTGCGGGACGCCGACATTGTGCGCGTGCGGGCGGCATCTCCACGCTTCGACAAGACAGTGACGTTGCGAGGCAACGTCGCTACGCCCGGGCGTTTCGGCTGGCATCAAGGAATGCACGTGAGTGACCTCATTCCGAACAAGGAATCCTTGCTGACTCCTGATTACTGGCTACGCCGCGCGCAACTCGGATTGGCCACTGCAGATTTCCAGCCAATGCTCCCACCCATGCGGTCTGATATTGGAGACGGCGCGGGGCAGCAGGGGACAAACGTGAACCGACCTGCGATGCCGGCTGACACGCAGACGGTGAACAGCGGGCTTTTCCCGGGGTTGACCAAGGGTGTTCCCGCGGATAGTGCACCGGCCGCAGCGAACGCAGCGCAGTTCCAGTCAATTGCCGCGTCTGGTGAAGACGAGGCGCAGATCCAGAAAGGGCAGACAGGAGCATCGTCGCCATCACCGCTGCCGGATCAGGAAGTGCTGGGGTCGGGGCCACATCTCGTGACGGCGCCTCATTTCCCCATTCAAACGCAGGTGGTGAGGACATCGCCAGATATCGACTGGAGTTATGCAGTGGTAGAACGGACGGACAAGCAGAAGATGACCACGGAGCTGCTGCCGTTCGATCTTGGCGCATTGGTTGTGAATCACGACAAGAGCGCAGATGTGGAACTTGAGCCTGGAGATGTCATCACGATATTCTCGGATGCCGATATCCGAGTTCCGAGAGCGCAGCAGACAAAATACGTGCGGCTGGAAGGGGAGTTTGTTCACGCCGGGGTATACAGCGTGAAGCCTGGCGAGACGCTTAAAGAACTCGTGACTCGTGCAGGCGGATTCACGTCGCAGGCTTATCTCTATGGGTCGCAGTTCAGTCGCGAGAGCACCCGGAGGGAGCAACAGCAGCGGCTGGACGAGTACGTTTCATCGCTGTCATACCAGATCGAGATATCGGCATCCAACAAAGCAACGTCCGTGGTGAGCCCGACGGAGGCGGCTACCGTAGGGGCTTCGGTGGCAAGCCAGCGCGAACTCGTGAACAGACTGAAGCAGGTCCGGGCTACGGGTCGAATTGTGCTGCACATCGAACCGTTCAAGTCGGATGTGAGTTCCCTGCCTGATCTTGCATTGGAGGATGGAGACCGCTTTATCGTCCCTCCCGTTCCATCGACGGTTGGGATTGTAGGGGCTGTGTACGATCCGAACTCGTTCCTGTACATCCCGCACAGGCGTGTTGGAGAGTATCTGGAATCGGCGGGTGGGCCTAATCGGAATGCCGATCGGCGACAGATCTTTATCATTCGCGCCGATGGCTCTGTAGTGAGCCGGCAGTATTTGAATCGCACCTTATGGACGGACGACCGATTTAACCGTCAGGTGATTTATCCGGGAGATACGATTGTCATTCCGGAACAGTTGAACAAAACAACGCTATTGCGCGGCCTGACAGATTGGTCGGCTGTCTTTTCACAGTTTGCCCTTGGGGCTGCTGCGGTGAACGTCATTCGATGAGTCGCACGGAAATGACTACGCCAACCGGAGTACAAGAATCATGCTAAAGATGCGAAGCGAGGGAACGATCAAGGAACTGCCTGAAGACATCCTGTTGCCGCCGATCTCTCATGTAGAGCAAGAGGATCTGACCTTTTTGGATCTCCTGCTGATTATCACGCAGCGCAAGAGGCTGATTGGGATCGTGACAGCGGTGTGCACGGGAATCGCACTGATCCTGGCGTTCACGATTCCGCAGGAATACACGGGTACGGTGACCATTCTTCCGCCGCAGGGGAACTCGTCAATGAGTTCGATGCTGGCGAGCCAGCTCTCCGGTATGAGCGGCGCCATGGGGGGGATGGCGAGCAGCATGCTCGGAATGAAGAACATTAACGAAATGTACGTTTCGATGTTGAAGAGCCAGTCCGTGGAAGATGCCGTCGTACGCCGCTATGGGTTGCAGTCGGAGTACCGCAAGAAGTACCTGGCCGACACGCGCAAGGCTCTCGAGAGTCACACGAAAATCGATGGATCGACGAAGGATGGGCTAATCCGGTTGAGCTTTACGGATCGGGATCCAAACCGCGCGGCAGAGATCGCGAACGGTTATGTAGATCAATTCAAGAACCTGTCACAGCATCTAGCGATCAGCGAGGCGTCGCAGAGGCGGGTTGTATTTGAGAACCAGCTTGAGAAGACGAAGGTCGACCTGGAGAACGCAGACGAAGCGCTGAAGAAGACGCAGCTTTCAACGGGAATGGTCCAGGTAGATGGGCAGGCGCGGGCTATGATCGACTCCGCGGCGCGGATGCGAGCCCAAATTGTTGCGAAGGAAGTGCAGATCCAGGCAATGCGGTCATACGCGGGAGATGAGAATCCGGCGCTGACGCAAGCACAAACCGAGCTGGATGGATTGCGAGCACAGTTCAGCAAGCTGGTGGGTTCAAAGGGCGGATCGGCGGATGATGTGTTTCTTCCGAAAGGGGCGGTTCCGCAGGCGGGCCTGGAATATGTGCGCAGATTGCGTGATGTGAAGTATTACGAAGCGATTTTTGAGATTCTTGCGAAGCAGCTCGAGCTTGCGAAGCTGGATGAGGCGCGCGAGGGCGCGTTCATCCAGGTGGTGGATCCGGCCATTACGCCTGAGAAGAAGTCGTACCCGAAGCGTGGACTGTTAAGCGTTGGCGGTCTCGCGGCCGGGTTTACGTTCGGGATCATGCTTGCGTTGCTTCAGGGTGGGCTCGTTCGGATGCAACAGAATCCGGCAACGAAAGACAAGCTGGATTTGCTGAAGCGTTCGTTATGGAGTGGCAGCAGGAAGGCGAGAGCTAAAGTCAAAGCAAATCAGGTTGGCGAGGAAGAAGAGGAGGAGGTCCGCTCGCTCCGCCACGCGCGACCGGAGGCAACTGGATCAGGGTTTTAGCCTTTGCATTCAAACTAGTGTTTTTCGGCAGAACATACTTTTCGGATTCAGCCAGGACTCATGTTGATCGACACGACAACGTCGCCACAGCCTTCTGAGGGCACGTGGATGACACTGAAGAACTTCCTTCGCTACAAGGTCCCGCATGCGATCGGGCTGGACCGAGCCATTGCATTTACGGTGCTCGGCCGCATCGTACAGGGACTCGGCAGCGTTGGAAGCGTGCTGCTGATTGTGCATTTTTTGACGGCAGCGGAGCAGGGATACTACTACGCACTTTGGAGCCTGGTTGCACTGCAGAGCGTGTTCGAGTTGGGATTCTCTTTTGTGATTCTGCAGGTTGCGGCGCATGAGCGAGCGCATCTTGAGTTTCACGCGGATGGGACGATTACGGGAAGCGAAGCGGCGCATGTGCGATTGGCGTCGCTGCTGCAGAGGGCAGTGAAGTGGTATACGAGCGCAGCTGTCGTGATGGGAATCGTGCTCCTGGCGGGGGGAATGAGGTTCTTCTCGATTCACCAGCAGCCGCAAGAGCCGAATATATGGAACGTTCCGCTGCGGGTCACGGTGCTGGCATGCGCTATTACGTTTTCGATTGGGCCAGTATTGTCGTTTCTGGAGGGATGCGGACAGGTCACGCATGTGGCGCGGATGCGGTTCTTTCAATCGATCGTCAGCGTAGCGGCATCGTGGACCGCCATGTTGAGCCATCATGGACTGTTTTCGCCAGCAATGGTGCTGCTGGGTCAGGGAGTTGTGGCGAGCATTTTGCTGTACTCGCGGAGGAGGCTGTTGGTCCCGTTGTTGAAAATGCGCGTTGCGGGCCAGGGTATCAGCTGGAAGCGCGAGGTGTGGCCATTCCAATGGAAGATCGCGGTGAGCTGGCTCTGTGACTACTTCATTTTCCAATTGTTCACGCCGGTGCTGTTTGCGTTTCGCGGGCCGGAGGAGGCTGGGCGAATGGGGCTTTCGATGAGCATTGTGACTCAGATGAGCGCAATGATGCTGGCGTGGATGACGACGAAGGCTGCGCCGTTCGGGAGCTTGATCGCGAAGAAGGAAAGGCCGGAACTCGATCGCATGTTCTTCAGATCGCTGCGGCAATCGCTGCTCTTGTTTGCAGGCTCAGCAGTCGCCGTGTTGGTGGGAGTGCTGGCTTCACCGTATGTCTTGCCGAGAATTAGCCATCGCATCGAGGGCTGGCCGATCTTCCTGTTGCTCCTGTTGACAGCGCTCGGCAGCCACGTGGTGCAGAGCGAGGCAATTTATCTTCGGGCGCACAAAATGGAGCCGTTCCTGGTGCAGTCGATTGTGATCGCGACTTGCACGGCAGCCAGCGTGATTGTGTTAGCAAAGACGTCCGGGGCGCTGGGGGTGTCTGTCGCGTACTTCCTGGTACTTGGGGTAGCTGGAGTGGTTTCAGCAACGACGATTTTCAGGACAAAGCGCAGTCAGTGGTCGCAGGCAGAGGCTTGAGTATGCATTTGAACGGAAAATCCGAGCTTCGCGTTTCGATAGCGATGTGCACATTCAACGGTGGCCGTTATCTCGAAGAGCAGTTGCAGAGCATCCGGTCGCAGTCGCGTTTGCCTTGCGAACTGGTGGTATGCGACGACGGTTCGACTGACGAGACGATTGCCATTTTAGAGCGCTTCAAGGCAGAGGCACCTTTCCCGGTAGCCGTTGTTCGGAACTCGGAGCGCATGGGATCAACGCGGAATTTCGATCAGGCGATCGGGATGGCGCAGGGGGAGTTTATTGCGTTGTGCGATCAGGATGATCGATGGCTGCCGCACAAGCTGGAACGGTTATCAGAATGTTTGGTCAAGAACCCGTTTCTTGGCGGAGCATTTTCAGACGCTGAGCTGATCGATGGAGATGGAAAGCGGGTAGGCAAGACACTGTTCGGGCGGCACAGATTCACGGCGGCCAGGCAACAGAGCTTTGTAGCGTGCCCAACAGCGACGCTGCTGAAGCATGACGTGGTGACGGGAGCGACGCTGATGTTCCGGTCTTCGATCCGACGGTATTGCTCCCCGATTCCATCGACATGGGTGCACGACGGGTGGCTTGCCTGGATGCTTGCGCTGCACTCAAGGCTGACTCTGATTCCGGAGCCGCTTATCGAGTATCGAATTCATGAAGGACAGCAACTGGGAGTAGGAAACAGTAGTCAAGCGACCCAGAGTGGAAGCAAGGAGACCCGGCGGCAGTTTTACGCGCGAGTTGCACGACAATTTGAGGATCTGCTGAACCGTGTATTGAGCGAGGGGTGGAGCGAGCACGATGCACTGGTTGCGAAACTTCGCAACAAGATCGCGTTCCTTCGGAGCCAGGCGGCACTTTCGCAGCAGTTAGGATTGAGAACGATGCAGATGCTGGGGCGGCTTCCGGATTATCTGCATTATGCGCGCGGACTTGCATCGCTGAGAACTGACCTCCTTCTCGGTCGTGAGATGCTATGAACGAGCATCTGTTCAGCACCGGCCAGCCCGCGGAGGCTGCTATGGCGTCACCGGCACTATGGCCGTCGCAAACTGAGAAGTTCGCGAAGCACAAGCTGGTACAAGGAGAGCTGAAGCCTCTGCGGGATGTTCCGCTCTTCTGTAATCCGCTTGTGATTTTCTTAGGGAACTGGACGCTGATGCTGGTTTCGCTCAGTTTCCAGATCACTTACGTGACGTATCCGAGCATGGGAATGCCGTTGCTGCTGTTTGGCATTTCGCTGGGCTCTTTTCTGTTTGGATACATCGTGTCGCGCATGCTCCTGCATCGCTGGCCGACACCGAGCATCGCGCCGTCGTATTCGCTGGATGTGACCCAACTCTGGCAGCTGAATCTGCTGCTTTGCTGCGGGGCGCTGATGATCATTGTCTTCAACTGGCTACTCACCGGGCCGCCACCCGCGGTGGGCGATCCAACGACGTATTTGACATACGGCCGGTTCAAGCAGGTGTTGTTTCCACTGCTGGTGACAGTCACGGTGAATTCAATACTCGATCCGCTGCGGTGGCGGAAGGCACTCTTCATTTTGTTTGGCGTGGCAGGGATGACGCTGTACATCACGCGGGGTTTGTTGATGGTCGCCCTGCTACAGATGTTTTTTGTTTTTTCGCTGAAGACGCGAATGAGTAGAAGGAAGCTTTATACGATTCTGGCTTGCTTCATTGCGTTTACGGTGGTTGTGATCACGGTGATCGGCAATGCTCGAACGGCGCAGGGTGTTTTTCTCGAATACCTCCAGATCAAGCACAAGTATTCTGACTGGCCGATGGCGTACTTGTGGCTAACTTCGTATATCTCAATTCCGTTCTCGAATTTGTGCTGGCTCTTTGCGAAGGGCAGTTTTCATGGGCCGACGTTGTCATTCCTGTATCCCCTGCTGCCATCGTTCCTGACACCATCGGACCCTCATGCCTACATTCACGAAGATCTGAGCATCATTGACGGCGCGAGTACGTACCTAGTTGCGTACGCGCTGGACTTTTCGTATCTGGGGGTCTACCTGGCAAACCTGCTGCTTGGAATCGGGTGCGGATGGATGCGCGAGCGCGCGCTGCCGCGAAGCCTGCTGGTAGCAAGCATTCTTCTCACTTGCCTTTCATTCATTTTCTTTAGCGATATGTTTACTCCGCTTTCGACGATCCTGCAGATTGCGATCCAAGTCGCAGTACAACGCAGATGTTTCCACTGGGGAGCCGCGCGAGTGGTGGGGATGGTGCCGGAATGAGCGGGATCGCACCGGTATTTGCGGAGTCGACGACGTCGCTGAAGGTGATGGTTGTGATCGTGCTGTATCGGATTGCGGCGAAGGATTCGCCCGCGTTTCGGAGCGTGATGACGGCGTGCGAGGCTTTCGGCGTCGATGCGGGTGAGATTCGAGTGCTGTTGTGGGATAACAGTCCTGCGAGGGGCGCAGGTGAGGGTCTTCCGGAGCGCGTTGCCTATTTCGGAGATGAGAGTAATTCGGGGCTGGCTACCGCATACAATCGCGCGCTCGAGTGGGCCGAACTCCACGGCGCTAACTGGTTACTGACGCTCGACCAGGATACGGCGGTGCCGGCTGACTTCTTTGTGAAGATGGCGAATGCTGCGAGGGCGAGCACGCGCTACGCGGGGATTGGAGCGATTGTGCCGCAGATCGCGGCGGGCGGAAGGCAACTTTCACCGAACTGGTTTAAGTTTGGTGCGATTCCGGGCTGGTACAGAACTGGATATGTGGGAGTGCCCGCAGAGCCTGTGTTTGCTTTCAACTCTGGCGCGATGCTTCGGGTCGATGTGCTGAAGCAGGTGGGAGGATACGATCCGCGATTCTGGCTTGACAACAGCGACGCGATGATCTTCAGCAAGCTGCACGAATATGGCAAAGGAGTCTACGTTGCGGGGGATATCCAGGTCGAGCACGAATTCTCGATGAAAGACATGCAGCGAAGGATGAGCTCTGCTCGTTACGAGAATGCTTTGTTTGCGGAGACGGCGTTCTGGGATCTGCGGATGAACTGGCTGGCAGGGTTGGAGCGAACGCTGCGGTTGATGGCGCGGATGGTGAAGCACTGGATGCGAGGGGATTCGGCGGAACTGCGGCGGATTACATGGACAGCCCTGCTGCGAAGGCTTTTCGTGTCGAGGCGCAAACGAATTGAAGAATTTGTTCAGGCGACTGAAGAGCGGGTGAGGACAGCCCAGCGAACAGTTCCAGCCCCGCGGATCTCTGTTTGCATGGCGGCTTACAACGGTGGGCCATTTGTTGAGGCCCAGCTGGCTTCGATTCTGACGCAACTTGGACCGAGTGATGAAGTCGTTATCGTGGACGATTGCTCGAAGGACGACACGATGGTGCGAATCGAGCAACTGGGAGATAGGCGAATCCGGCTCCTCAGACACGAACGGAACGCGGGGGTATTGGCGACGTTTGAGGACGCATTGCGTATCGCAACAGGTGACGTCCTGTTTCTTGCCGATGACGATGATGTATGGGCTCCGACGAAGGTTCGGCGGTTCCTTGAGATATTCGACAGCAAGCCGGGGGTTGAGATTGTATCGAGCCGAGTGCGAATGATCGATGAGAACGATCGACTACTACCAGATTCGCGAATCAATCGCGATGGCAGATTCGTGTCCGGTTTCTGGCGAAATCTGTACATGAATCACTACCAGGGATCTGCCATGGCGATTCGCGCGTCGCTGTTGGGCCGTGTGCTGCCGTTCCCGGCACAGGACTCGTTCCTGCACGACGCATGGATCGGAACACGCAACGATCTGTTGGGAGGGGAAGCGTTCTTCATCGAAGAGGATTTGTTGTTCTACCGCAGGCACACCAGCAATGCGAGCCGGACAAAGTCCCTGGTGCGTCAAGTTCAGACGCGGATAGATTTGTTGATCGCTCATATCAGGTATGCGTTGGTGTTGGGATGCACCACCAGGCAGACGGAGTGGTGAAGGCAATGGGACGGAACCGAATTGCAGTCATCATTCCGACTTACAAGGCGGCACGTTATTGGCAGGCGCTCTCGGCGGGAATCCGTGCGCAGAGTCTGAATCCGGCGCGCGTGATTGTGATCGATTCCTCTTCGAATGATGGCACGACGGAACTGGCAAGAAGTGACGGGTTCGAGGTACTGGAGATTTCTCCGCAGGAGTTTAACCACGGCGGAACACGTCAAATGGGCGCAGATCAGGCCGCTGATGCCGATATTCTGATCTACCTCACACAGGATGCTGTGCCGTTCGGGGTGAATGCGTTTGCGAATCTTGTCAGGGCATTCGAAGATCCCGAGATCGGGGCGGCATACGGGCGGCAACTTCCGCGAGAGAAGGCGAGTGCGATCGAGGCGCATGCTAGACACTTCAGCTATTCGGAGGTGCCCGTAGTGCGTTCGTGGGAGAGCCGGCGAACGATGGGATTCAAGTCAATCTTCTTCTCCAATGCATTCGGGGCTTACCGGCGAGAGGCGCTGATGGGAGTTGGAGGGTTTTCGTCGGATGTGATCTTCGGCGAGGACACGCTGGTGGTGGCGCGGATGCATCGTGCGGGTTGGAAGACGGCTTATGTAGCTGATGCCCTCGTGAGGCACTCGCATGACTACACGATTGCCGAGGAATTCCGGCGCTACTTCGATATCGGGGTGTTGCACTCGCGGGAGAATTGGCTAAACGAACAGTTCGGGAGCGCGTCTGGCGAAGGGCGGCGATTTGTGTTTTCGGAGTTTAAGTATCTGCTCCGTCATGGTCCCTACCAGATACCTTCCGCATTCGCACGGACCTTTGCGAAATATCTGGGCTACAGGATCGGACGGCGAGAAAGCCGGATCGCGCCGGAACTCAAGCATCGCCTGGGAATGAACAGGCAGTATTGGATGCGGTGAACAGGGCGTCCATTATTAGTTCTGGCTATTCAGCCCGGCCCTCGGTCATGCTTCGGAATACGGGACCGTGAAGTAGAAGGTGGCTCCTTTGTCCACGTCGCCTTTGGCCCAGATTTTACCGCCGTGGCGAGTGACGATGCGATAGGCGGTGGCGAGGCCCACGCCAGTACCTACAAATTCGCTCTGCGAGTGCAAGCGCTGGAAGGGCCGGAAGAGGCGATCGGCATAGCGTGGATTGAAGCCCGCGCCGTTGTCGCGAACAAAGAAGGCCACTTCTCCGTTCTCGTCTGAGTAGCCGAATTGAATCAGAGCGACGTCCTGCTTGGACGTGTACTTCCAGGCGTTGCCGATGAGGTTGTCGAGTACGACCTGCATCAGTCCTTCGTCGGCGAAGACATGCGCGCCGCGAGCGATATCGAAGCGCACGTTGCGACCGTCCTTCTCGGCTTGGAGACGTGCGGCAATTGTGTCGGCGATGTGGCTCAGGTCGATAGGGCGACGGTGTAGCGGATGGCTGCTCGCGCGCGAGAGATTAAGAAGATCATCGATCAACACAGACATGCGTTTCGACCCTTCGAGGAGACGGTCAACGAGCATGCGTCCTTCGGCGTCGAGGCCCTTAGAGGAAGAATGCTGAAGCAAGAAGCCGATGTTGTTGATATGTTGCAATGGCCCGCGGAGATCGTGGGCAACGGAGTAGGAGAATGCTTCCAGTTCCTTATTTGTGGAGGAGAGCTCGGCGGTGCGTTCCTCGACGCGCTGTTCGAGTTCGGCACGCGATGACTCGAGGGCGCGGTCCCGGGTTTGGATTTGTTCCAGCATTTCGTTGAAGGACTTGACGAGGAAGGCGAGCTCGTCGCTGGAGGGCGGGATCTTTGCGCGGACTGAGTAGTCGCGTTCGCGGGTGACCACCTGTGCAGTCTGTGCGAGGTCAGTGAGAGGATCGCTGACGAGGTGCCGGATTGCAGAAGTTGCGAGCAGCGCGATGGCGAAGCAGACGAGGAGCATGCCGGCAGAGATAAGACCAAACCGCTCAATGCTGCGGGCGATACCGCTGGTCTCCGCGAGCAGATACACGGAGCCTACCCAGCCTCCCTGAAAACGAATGCGGGAGCCAAGAAGAATGTCCCGGCCCTTGGTCCAGAAGTGTTCAGTTTGACCGAGGGTGAGGTGCTCATTGAGCTGGAACTGGGTAGCAGGAGTGCGAAGATAGCGCACGAATTCTGTGCCGTCAGGGCGAACGATGACAGCGGCGCGGATCTGGGGCGAGTTTCGGAGAGCGGAAAGCGTGTTTTCAGCAGCCTGCCTGTCGTCGAACATCAGAGCCGTGACGCTATTGGCTCCGACGATGTTGGCTTCAGTGGCCATGGAGGTCATGAGCTGCTGTCGCAGGCTGTAGAGGTCGTAGATCAAAAAGGAGACATACGCCAGCAGGAGCGAGACGCCTCCGACCAGGAGGGTCATGCGCATGAGCTTGTCGGAAATGGATTGGCTTGTCCAGAATCTCACGGCAATTCTCCCGTTGGAGGTTTGCCTAAGACGGACGAGGCAACACGCAACAGCTCCGAACTTAGTATCAGATGCGTGCGATTGACCGCATCCAGGTTCACGGCGAAACGAACGTGATTGGAGACGAGGACGAACTGGATCATGCCGCCGCGCTGCAGGAAGTCGGGGGCATCGCTGACAGTGAGGACATCTGCGTTGCCGAGGATCGCCAGATCCTCGCGCAGGTGATCAGTTTCAGTGGCACTAATGAATACAATTTCGCAGGATCGCGCGCCGGAGATGTCTGGCAGGTGAGTGACATGGACGGGGAGAAGGTCAATGGTGGAATTTGCCGCGAGAGCGTCGAGCGATGAGCCCATCGAATCGTGTCCGAGAGTGCAGATCTCAAAAGACGAATGGGGGGCGACGGGTACTGACGAGCGAACAAATTTACCGAAGTTGAGGATGTACGCCGCTTTCACGTCATATTCGTTTGGCTTGGACGGTGATACAGCGGAAGTAGCAGCAGGGATTGCAGCAAGGACGAATGCAGCTGTCAAGGCCTGAACGGTCGCGGATATCCGGAGTGGCTTGATAGGTTTCCACCGCGATCGCTGAGTTGCAGATCCGACCTGCATTCTTCGCCTTTCAAGAATTAGTGACTCCAAACCAGCTTTGCATAGACTCCACGCTTGATGAGAACTGTGGGAGGAGGATCGATTCCGAATTCTGCATGATGCGGCTGGAACAGGTTTTGACCAGTTACGGACAGCGAGAGGCTCTTCGTGGGATTCCAACCGATTCTAGCGTCGGCCGTAGTGTAGGCCGGCACTTTCTGAGCAGGGAGAGAGTCGACATAGCGGAAGGATTGGTCGAACTCGATGTGGTGGGGCAGGTTGATTTCGGATTGTATGAAGGCCTGGTACTTGGGGCTGGAACCGCGAAGACTGTCGAGTGTGATCGTGTTCCCGGAGCCGGGCTCGTTACTTAGATCGATGTTGAGGTAGGAGAGGCCGGGGCGAATTCGCCAGAAAGAGACGAATTGGAAATCGGGAGCGATTTCCGCACCATCCGTATCTCCGTGGATGCCGTTGATGTATTGAACATTGAAGAAAGTTGAGCCGGGCGGGAGGGGCGGAACAGGAAGGGACGCGATCTGCAAGGGCCCCAGCGAGATGATGTTGCGGTATGCGTTGTAGAAGCCGGAGGCACTCAGATATAAGCGTGAGTGCACCAAGGTACGAAAACCGCCCTCGTAGGCGATGAGCCGCTCGGAGATGAGGTTTTGATTGCCGCTCAGCCGGAGGAATATCAAGGCCCGGGATGGCACGAAGATGTCGTCCTGGATATCTTCGTTGACGCGATCGGGAATGCGGACGGCCCGGGAGACTGAAGCCCATGCGGAGAACTTGCTCGTCGGCGTGAAGAGCAGGCGAGCGTTGGGCTGATACTCGAATCCGGTGTAATTGTTGTGTTCGAGCTTGGTGCCTACGGTCAATGAGAGCGTACCGGGGACGAGCCGGAACTCTTCCTGAATGAATCCGCTGTAAATGCTCTCGGTCCTGTCGGCGGGGTTGAACCCATCCGTCGGAACAGTGTGCCGCGTAGTACTGGGGCTGAGCCGAATGCCCGCGCCCCAAGTGAACTGCTGATGAGGAGTGGGAGCGAGACGATGGAGGAAGTCGACATCATAGTTGTCTCGTTCTTCGCCGAAGTTTGACCCGATGCGGTGGTCGTGCGACCAGTACGCCTGGAGATAGATGTCGGACTTATCGCTGAAGCGGCGGCGCCAGCGCGTGCGCAAGTTTCCACCGGAGACATTCGTGGACTGATAGGAAATGAAGGTCCCCGGCGGTTGATAGGTGGAGAGACTCTGGGCATCACCGAATTTGCCCCAGTAGGCGTCGCCTTGGAATGTGAATTCGTCGGAGCCAGTATTGCGGTCGAGGCGAAATCCCACTTGGCCGTCACGAGACCAGTCGTAGTTGGGCTGGCCCTGGATGTGGTATTCGGGGCTACGAACGAAGCCGAATGCATCGGCGCGCCAAGTCCACCCATTGCGTTCTGAGCCATATCGGAGATCTTCAGTATTCTTATCGACGTTCCCGCCGCCAGCCGAGAGCAGGGTGCCCTTCGTGTCCTGCGAGTGCTTGGTGATGATGTTGATAACGCCATTGACGGCATCGGCTCCCCAGATCGTGCCACCGGGTCCCCGGATCACTTCGATGCGATCGATGTCCTCCAGCATGACGTTGTTGATGGTCCACAGGACACCACCGAACAGAGGGGTATAAACGCTGCGCCCGTCGATGAGCACGAGGACGTAGCGGGAGAACTGGTCAGCGAGTCCGCGGATGCCTACTGCCCAGTTTCGGGAACCGTTCACGCGGAAGACATTTACGCCCGGAACCAGGCGAAGTGCATCGGGAACGCTGGTGACACCGGAGCGGCGAATGTCGTCACTGCTGAGGACGTAGACTGCGGCAGGGGTGTTCCAGACCTCAGTAGGCTCCTTGGATTGAGTGGTAACTTCAATATCCCCAAGTTGTTCAAGAGTAAGGGATTTAAGCTGCTGGGTCTGCCTGTCCGAGGGCTGCGTCGCGGCCATGAGAACGCAAGGCAGCGAGGCAAAGCTCAGCACAACTGTGCGCGCAAGAAACATTCGTTGAAGGGCGGCGTCTCCCTGGAAATTTGGCAGGGGAAGATTTGTACTTAGATAGCGTAAGGAGCGTATCTGGTTGCCTGAGAAGGAGCTAATGGTCTATTCGAATGCGGGCTGGGCCTGGCTGGCACCAGCTGCCGGCGGTGCAAGGAAGTACTGGGAGACGGTCTCCAGAAGTTTGGCAGGCTCTCCCTTGCGAACAAAGCCAGAGACAAATGGGGCAATGTCTGTGGGAAGCGTCCAGAGATCTGACAAGACAATGATGGGCACTTGCGGATAGACGGAACGGATCTCCTGCGCGTATTCAGGTGAGGTCCGGGCTGAGTTGAGACGGTAGTCGAGAAGGACCAGGCCGAGGGGCTGATTTCTGGGTATTTCAGTGCCGGTGAACCGAACCAGCAAAGGGAGAGATTCATATCCGGCTTGCTTCATCAGAAGCCCGTAAATCTCAAGATGCATTGGGTCATCATCAACGATCAGAACTTTGGGACGACTCGAGTGCATGTCGGACCTCGCGATGTTGAGCGTTCAGAATACCTATGAGTTCGGCATCCGGTCAAAAAGAAACAGGGCGTTGAGGTGCGCGCGAGAGAGGGTCAGATCTAACGTATCTCACTCTGTTTAAAGGACGGATCAGGGAGCGAAAGGCATCCACAAGTGGAAGATTGATTCCGATAAAATAACAATAATGAGTTTCCCGATCAAAACTTGCGTGGTATGCGGAGAGGAATTTGAGCTGAAGCCGGACAAGCCGGGGTTCGCTAACCGGTGTCCGGAGTGCAGTGCTCCTGAAGCGGAGGAGCCGGATGACAAGAAGCGGAACCTCAGCGCTGAAGAACGCAAAGCGGAGGCAGAAGCGAACGCTGAGAGGCGGAAAGCGATCCGGGATTTGCTGTACAAGAAGGATCGATAGGCCGTCGAAGTTCTCTCGTTCCTCCCAGAATCCAGACTGGGAAACCCAGTCATCATCTTCACGCAGCGGCGACTCGCTTGATCAGGTCTGCTTGCTCGCCGTCGTTCTCTGCGCCGATGGTGAAAGCGTCGAGGACCCCAGTACCGAGGGCAAAGCGGATGGCTTCGTCCTGACGTTTGCGCATGGCGCCCTGGCCAAGGATCTTCATCCCGATGATTCCCTTCCCTTGAGCGCGCATCTGCTTGATGACGCCGATGACAGTCTGCGGGTCGGAGTCCATATGTGCGCCAACGGGGTTGAGGCGAACGAGATCAACGTCGACCCACGGAGATGCCGCGGCGGCTCGCAGGGCTTCAATACTGTGGCACGAGACTCCGTGAGCGCGGATAATTCCCTTCTGCTTGGCCTCTGAGAAGACATCCATAACGCCGCGAAACCGCGTGGTCCAGTCGCCTTCGGTGACGCAGTGGATGAGCAGAATATCGATGTATTCGGTTTTGAGTTCGCGCCGGTAGCGATCGATGGCGGCCCGCGCTTCTTTGGGTTCCCGTATGTCGCACTTGGTCATGATGACGACTTTGTCTCGCGGAAGCTTTGAAACGGCTTCGGCGACCTCCGGATGCGAGCCATAAGAGTCGGCGGTATCGAAGAGCGTGAGCCCGCGATCGTAGCCCGTTCGCAAAAGGCGGGTGAGTGTCCCGGCGCGGGTCTGGTTGGATGAACCTCCGAAGCCGACGGTGCCAGTTCCCATCGCGAGGCGGCTGGTACGAATTCCGGTTTTGCCGAGGGCAACTGTGTCGGTGGCTTCCGCACGGGGGGGCGTATCGAGCACAAGCAGCTCGGCGATGGCGCTCGGAGCGAGGCATGTTGCGCCGAGGCCTGCTGCTGCATTGGAGATAAATTTTCTGCGATTCATAAGAAACTCCGGATTCGCGATGGGGATTCGAGGATCGAGACTGAATCGAGCTCAGTGCCAGTGGAAGAGATTCTACGCCGGGTGAGAATAGCTAGCTAGCAGTGTGCAGCCAGTTACACGGATAAGTGATGAGTGTGGGCGCAATCTGAGGGCAGTGCCCGAAAGGAGGCCCAGAAAGCTGGGCGAGTCCTGGCGTGAATGGTTTTGCTCAGTGAGAGGTGAAAGAGAATTACAGCTTCAAGCTAGAGGGATTGGCGGAGATTGAGTTGATGGTGGGAGAGGCGGCTGCTTTTTGAACAGCGGCAGCAGATGGAAAGCCCGGCGATGATCACCGGGCTTCCTTTTTCAGGGTTACTGGCTAACGGCGGCCGCTCATCAGGTGATCCCAGGCAACGCGGTAGCCGCGGCGGAACCCTTCCTGGAAGGGGCGTTTCTGATCGCGAGGGACATCGGGATGACGGAAGGTGTCATGCCGGTTCACGTCAGGATTGCGGTGGTTCTCATAATCATCGCGAGCGGAATCGATGCCATGGCGGAAGCCGTTGCGGCGGACATCATCGTAACCATCGGGAAAGGCATCCCAGCCGCCGCGGCGGTCCACTACCGGGGGAGGGCCGTATGCAGGAGGTGGTGCACCGTAAGACGGAGGCGGCGAAGCCAAGTGCGACATCGCAACGTTATAGCCACGGAGGAAGCTATCGCGATAGGCCTGACGCATGGGTCCAGGAACATGGGGATGACGATAGGAGTCGTGATCGTCTGCGTCCGCGCGCCGGTGAGCTGCGAAGTCGCTCCGCGCGGCTTCTATCCCTTCGTGGAAACCACGGCGCTGTACATCGTTCCATGCGTCGTCCGGCCGGTCCCAGTCACCACGATCCTGTGCGAAGCTGGAGGCGACGGGCGCTGGCGAAGATGCGTGAATGCGAGGTGCAGAGAGCAGCAAGAACGCAGCACAGCCGCTCAAGGATGCGATGCGAAACAAGTTGAGATTCATTTGGATAAATCTCCTTTTCATGATCGGGGTGAACTCCAGTTCTTGGGAGGCCTCAGCAACGAATGCTAAAGCCGGGATCCCCTGTATGCCAACCGAATACGTCGGCGCAAGTATCAACACGGATTTCAGGATGGTGTTGTGCAAGGGGTAGGCAAAAGAATGCCCGGCCTCTGTGGCCGGGCATTCACAGAATTTCAGCTCTTCTACAATTGGGGTCGATCGTAGTCACGATCACGATCGCGGTCATGCTTCATGTGATCCATGGCGCGACGATAGCCTTCCTTAAAGCCTTCGCGGAATTCTCCACGATCCTGTCTGTCGACAGGAGGGCGTTTGAAAACGTCGTGATCGTCTGCGTCGGCGTGACGGTGATTCATGTAGTCACGGCGGGCCGCTTCTACGCCTTCACGGAATCCCTGACGCTGTGGGTCGCGATAGCCATCAGGGGTGCGATCCCAGTCGCGATCGCGATCCTGGTATTGATCCTGAGACTGCGTAGCGCTGGATTGCGGGGCGCTCGGGGGCAGGGGCGATTCCTGTGCCGCTGCTTTGATCGTTGCGGGTGCGGCGATGCAGAGGGCAAGAGCTGGAACAGAGAGCCATTTTATGTTCATAAGATATGTACCTCCAGGGGGCATGCTTAACGTACAACGCAATGAGATGGGGGGCGGGAGGTCTGCGTTGCCCTCGCGAAGGTTGCCCGGTATGGAAAGAAATGTGCAACTGTAAAGATGCGGAACGGCAGGAGTTGGAGCCACGCCCATTGTCGTTTTGCGAGTCTCGAATTCGACATCCGCCGCCACGATCAGGACGGGCGCGGGGCACCCCAGAGACTCTGAAACGAAGGTCAGGTTACTGGCGGGAGTCATGCTTGTCGGCAATAGCTCTGGTTGAGTGCTATTGAGCCTAAGATGGGCTAAAGATCATGAGTAGGGTCGAGAGATGGGCGTGTCTGTCGCTCGCTTTGGCGTTATGTGCTGGAGCGGTGGCGGGGATTGCCCTGCCGTGCGCTGCGCAATCGAAGACAAGCCAGAGTAAGAAGGCTGCGGCGAAGCACGAGCCGACGGCGGCGGAGCTGTTTGCTTACATACGCGGATCGCTCCTTCAATACAGCTCTGACGATGGGTCGAATGACAATCTCGAAGCATCTATCGATCCGACAGCGACAGTGTTGACAATCAAGCAGCCGGATGGGCACTGCGATATTTTCCTGAACGCGCTGGATGCGAATACGATTTCGTGGGACGTCTATGACGCGAGCGACTCGATGCAGACGCGAGCGCCGCTGGCACGATTGAATGTAGTGTCGGTCGCGGGGAAGAAGGCGCGGACGTGTTACGACCTGGAGAACAATATCGATCCCGTGCCCTCTGCCACGAGAGCGCGGATTCTTTTCTCGTGGGAGAAGATTCCAGAAGGGTCGGGGTTCCAGTCGAAGTTCACCAAGGCTTTCAAGAAGCTAATTGCGCAGAGCGGGGGAGCGGCGGAAGCGAGTTTGTTCAAGTAGGCAAGAAGTAGTTCTGTAAGCCCCGCTCATTCAGGAAACGTCGGAATGGTGAGCCGCAAAAGCAAAGATAGACGCGCTTGATCGCACTGACCCGCCGTCTTGCTCATGTACTGATCTGCTCGCTACGCGTTCAATTTGAAAAGCAACTGCGGGTTTCTCCGCTAAGCCCTTCGCGCGGCGAAGGGCTTCGGTCGAAATGACACTCATTGTTGTTTGAATTGAATTATGGGCGATCGAGGGGTGTGATTCGAAGAAGAGTGGATGGATACACGACCGCCTCCCGTTTGGGTCGGGAGGCGGGGTGGTCAGAGGACCTTGTTAATCAGCGACGGCGGGAGCGGCGGCTGTCTCGGCTTCCTGAGCGGCATCGGCGAGGACGTGCACGCCGACGTGGGCGGTGACTTCGCGGTGCAGCTTAACTGAGACGGTGAAGTTGCCGAGGCTCTTGATCGGCTCGGAGAGCTGGATCTTGCGACGGTCGATTTCGAAGCCCTTGGTGGCGAGCTCGCCAGCGATGTCGGCGGTGGTGACGGAGCCGAAGAGCTGGCCGTTTTCGCCGGACTTGCGGGTGAAGCTGAGGGTGAGGGGCTCGAGCTTGGCAACCAGGGCCTGCGCCTGAACCTTTTCTTCGGCGGAGCGGCGGGCGGCAGCGGCTTTCATCTGTTCAATGACGGCCTTGTTTGCCAGTGTTGCCTGCAAGGCCAGCTTGCGGGGAAGAAGGAAATTGCGTCCGTAGCCGTCGGCAACTTTCACGACATCGCCGCGATGGCCGAGGTTAGCTACGTCTTCTTTCAGGATGACTTCCATGTGAAACTCTCCAGATTTACGGGCAGCTGAACGAGGCGCCGTCCGTCCATTGTGTTAGACCCAGGCGTACTACTTTCAGTTGCGCCGCGGCAGATTCTATCGCGAATCGAGCGCGGGCGTCGCCTGCGAAATTGTTAAGCCGGCTACAACTAACGCGCCATTCGCACAGACGCGCGAACGGCGAGCAAGTTAGTGCCTGGTTGCAAAAGGAAGCAGGGCGATATTGCGTGCCTGCTTGATGGCACGGGTGAGGCGCCGCTGATGCGTGGTGCAGACGCCGGTGAGGCGACGGGGCACGATCTTGCCGCGTTCGGCCACAAAGCCTTGCAACAGACGTACATCCCGATAGGGGATGGCGTCGATCTTCTCGGTGCAGAACTTGCAGACTTTCTTGCGACGGAAGAATTTGCCGCGACCGCCGGGTCCACCGGGGCCGCCGGGGCGTCCTCCAGGACGACCGCCCGGTCCGCCGGGCGCACCGGATGGAGGGCCACTTTGAGCGGCTGGTGCGGCTGGCGCCTCGGGTGCTTTTACCTGGTTCTCATCAGACATGTTGTTTCCTCTTCGAGTACTGTCGGGTTTATCGACCCTTCAGGGGCTAAAGCCCTGTTAATTTCTGCGGCGCTTGCGGCACGGCTAAGGCCGTGCCCCTTCAAGACATCGCGAATGTCGGCTACGCGCTGGCGGGGGCGGCGGCTTCCGTGGCAGCCAGTTCGGCGGCGGGCGGATGGGCAGCAGCCACGGGAGCTGGCGCTTCCGCGCTCACCTTGCGACGGGTGCCGCGGATCGCCTTGATCTTAGCCAGGCGCTTTTCTTCCTCGTCCATGCGCACGGTGATGAACTTGATCACCGGTTCAGAGACGCGGAGACGGCGCTCGAGTTCCAGCACCACCGGGCCAGCAGCCTCGATGGTCATCAGGATGTAGTTGCCGTCGTTGAATTTGCGAACAAGGTAGGCCAGCTTTCGACGGCCCATCTTCTCGACGTTCTTCACTACGCCGCCACCGTTGGTGACGCTTGTAGTGAAACCGGCGATCAGCTTGTCGACGTCTTCGTCGACCGCATCGGGTCGAACGATGAACATTACCTCATATAAGCGAGACATCTGTGTTTCCTTTCGCCGCTCTCAACGGCAGTGATCAGTTGTCAGTGGTCAATGATCAGAAGTTGCTGATCGTGCCACCGGAAATCCCTTGCTGCCGCAAGCTGCCGGTCGAGAGCCGTTTCACTCTGACCGCGGAACACTGACTCTGATCAGGGTTCCTTGCGGTTAAACTCGTTCATCGCGGGGCCTGGTCCGTCCTGAATGATGCGCCGGGTGGCGGTTGCCACTTTGTCGAGCACCTCGTCCAGTTTGGCCAGATCCCCTTTGCGCATTGGCGAGAGCAGATAATCTCTGCCGGGCCGTTTGCCGCCAGCCTCTTTGGCTTCCGGCGGCAAGTCGAGCCCAACTCCTATGCGCAACCGCAGCCACTCCTGGCTGCCGAGAGCGCTGGTTACGCTGCGGGCTCCGTTGTGTCCCGCAGGCGAACCACGCTCCCTGATCTTGAATGTCCCCAGCACCAGATCCAGCTCGTCGTAAATGACGAGGAGGTTTCGTGCCGGGTCCACCTCGAACTCTTGAATCAGAGCGGCAACGGAAACGCCGCTGAGATTCATAAATGTCTCCGGCTTAGCGAGGACCACTTCGCGTCCTGCCAGACGGCAGGTTGCGGTAACGGCCCGGCATCGCCGGTTAGCGACCACGACGCCCTCTTGCTGAGCGATGCGGTCGATTGCCATGAACCCCGCATTATGCGGCGTCCACAAGTACTCGAGTCCGGGGTTGCCGAGACCCACCACCAAAAAACGTCCACGGTCGAGCCCGGGCTTTTTTTCGTTCTCGAGCACTTCTTCCAATGCTTACTTCTTGGCCGGAGCAGCGGCTTCCGCGGCTGGCTCGGTCTTGCCCTTCTTTGCCACTTCGGGTTCGGCAGGTGTAGCGCCGGCTTCTCCGGCCGCTGCAACTTCGCCCTCGGCGGGTGTTGCGGCAACTTCTTCGCGGATGGTGACAACGTGTGCCACGGTCGCGTCTTCGTTGGTCAGGTACTTGATCTTGTCGCTGTGCGGTAGGTCGCTGACACGGAGAACGCCGTGAAGAGCGAGCCCGGTGACGTCGACGTCGATGTGGTTCGGAATGTCGGCCGGGAGGCACTCGATTTCGACTTCACGGAGGACCTGGTCGAGGATGCCACCTTCGGTCTTGACTCCGACTGGAGTACCGATGAGTTTGACGCGGACGCTGACCTGGAGGAGCTTGTCGAGCGCAATGCGCTTCATGTCGATGTGGATGAGCATGTCCTTGATGGGCTCACGCTGCCACTCGACGATCATGGCCTTGGCAGAGGGAACGCCTGCGACCTCGACATCGAAGATGGTGTTATGGCCGGTCTCCGAGAAGAGGATGCGGGTGATCTGCTTGGGATCGACTTCAACGGCGATGGCATCGGCACCTGCACCATAAAGTACGGCAGGGATCTTTCCGGCGGCACGGACGCGGCGCGCGGCATTTTTGTTGAACTTGCCCTCACGGGGCTTGGCTACAACGACTTCGGGCATCTGAATCTCTCTTTTCTGTATTCGGGCACGGGGTGAAGCGGCTCAAAGGTTGGACATTGCAAAAACCTTCGAACTGATCCTTCCGCTCCCTTTGCTGAGCGTCTTCATGTTGAAGCCGCGAGTGACTGTTGTTCCCGCAAACGAGCTACGGGCTGCAAGCTATCGGCTAAGAGAACAGCGTACTGACGCTGGTCTCCATGTGGATGCTCTCGATGGCGGCGCCTAACAGGCCGGCAATGGAGAGCACCTTAATCTTGGGCAATTTCTGGGCAGCCTCGCGCAACGGAACCGTGTTGGTGACAACGACCTGTTCGAGGCGAGAAGCGGCAATGCGTTCAATGGCTGGCCCGGAGAAGATGGCGTGGCTGGCGCAGGCGTGCACGCTGGCAGCGCCGTTCGCATAGAGCGCGTCCACAGTCTTCACGAGGGTTCCGGCGGTATCAATGATGTCGTCGATGATGAGGCAGGACTTTCCATGAACATCACCGACAACGTTCATAATTTCGGCAACGTTGATGTCGGTGCGGCGCTTGTCGACGATGGCGAGGGGGGCTCCCATCTTCTGTGCGAAGAAACGCGCGCGCTCCACACCACCTGCGTCGGGTGAAACGACGATCAAGTTGGGTAGATTAAGTTCGCGGAAGTAGCTGACCAGAACAGGGCTGGCGAAAAGATGATCGACGGGGATATTGAAGAAGCCCTGAATCTGAGCGGCGTGGAGGTCGACGAAGAGGGCACGATTGGCGCCGGCGGTGGTGAGCAGATCAGCAATGAGTTTGGCGCTGATGGCGACGCGAGGGCGATCTTTTCGATCCTGGCGAGCGTATCCGTAATAAGGAACGACAACGGTGATGCGGGCAGCGGATGCACGTTTCAGGGCGTCGATGATGATGAGGAGCTCGACGAGGTTCTGGTCAACGGGGTAGCAGGTGGGCTGTACGACGAAGACGTCGACACCACGGACATTTTCGAGCAACTGGAAGTAGACTTCGCCATCGGCGAAGCGCTGCAGCTTGGCTTCACCAACCGTGACACCGATGTGACGGGCGATCTCGTCGGCTAGAGGGCGGTTTGCGGTGCCGCAGAAGAGCTTGAAGCGCCGATCCTCGCTTAGATTGCGAGAGCGTTTGCGTTCGCCGGCAGGCTTTGCGTCCTTGGACTTGGCATCCGGATTCTGGGCAGGCTTGTGGGCGCCGTCTTTGTTGGCGTCGCCGGAGCCTGGCTGTTTTTCTTCCAATGCTGCTATCGTCGTTCCCACTTCCATCTCCAATACCTCCAAGCTGGTTGGCTTTGGCTGCATCTTGGTTGTTGCGGAAAGCGGGAGGGGAATCTTGGCTGGGCGACCTGGATTCGAACCAGGATAAATGCCTCCAAAGGGCATTGTCCTACCATTGAACGATCGCCCAATTCCACTTCTGCTTGCCGCTAGTTGACAGCCGATGGCGAGTTTCTATTCCGCTGCGGCGGACTTGTCAACCGATTGCACAGGAACTATTCCACAATCATTTCAGTCCAGTACTTCGAGCGCGGCAGCGTTTGTGTGATCTGGCTTTCGACGCCTGCCGCGGTCAGCCGTTTCTGGGCTGCCTGCGCATGTTCCCGGGTCAGGTACAACCCGAAGAGTGCGGAACCGGACCCTGACAGGGACGCATGGAGGGCTGCCTCCGGAGTACCGTCGGCCGCAAGAAGACGCTTGATCTCAGCAAGGGAGGGATGCTGGCGTAAGACGACACGTTCGAAGTCGTTCTGAATCCAGCTCGTGATCCCGGTGCGGACAAGCGCGGACTCTTGAGGTCCGGCGAGGTCCCCCTCAACGAAGGGGACACCGGAGGAGCTTTTGCCATGCACAGCCTTCGAAAAGGCGCTGACATAGGCGCGGCTCAACTGTTCCAGTCTATCTGTTGACGCATCAGCGGTCAAACCCTCGGCGGCGCACAGGAGGTCCCAATCGCGGAAGGCCTGTGGGGTCGAGACGCCGATGGGTGGTGTGGCTATGAGGCACCAGGTCGGGTCGAAATCGGGGAGGGGATAGACGATTTCGCCGCGGCCCCGGCCGAGTACGGTACCGCCGATGAGGAAAAGGGGTACATCGGAGCCGACCTGGGCGGCAAGATCCAGCCGTTTGGATGGCCAATTGCCGGTATTGAGGGCGAGGGGCTCTGAGGCGGGAACTCCCATGCTTTGAGCAAATTGACGGGTGTCAAGCCAGGTTTGGGGGGCCCCGGTAAGATCGCGTTCGGTCTCACGGGTCCGCTCCAGTTCGGTCTCGAGGCCAACCAGGGCGGCGATGGCATTCGCGGAACCGGCACCAAGGCCACCCTGGATGGGGAGCCGCTTGTCGATATAGATGTATACGCTGGCGGGGGTGCTCAGGTTTTCGAGCTCAAGGGCCACCATCTTCCACGCGGTGTTGCGGGTGTCTGTAGGAACGCGGGAGTCGTTGGAAGAGATTCGGATCGAAGTTTCGGGAGCGGGATGAGCCGTTACAGTGACGTAATCGTGCAGTTCGATTGTCTGATAGGCCGTGGCGAGTGGATGGAAGCCGTCCGATCGTGGTGCGCCGATGTAGAGGCCCAAGTTGATCTTGGCGTGCGAACGGACGGTTGTGGGCATACCGGTCCATTGTAGAGCGGGGCCGTTCTGAGACTCTGCTAATGCGGGTGGTCACGGCAGACGAACTCCTTCTTCCTGCGGGCACGTAGAATCATGTGCATTCTGTAGGCGGGCGCAAGGAGGTTGCGATGACTCCTCAAGTCAAAGGCGGATGTGGCATCGTGCTCCTGTTGTGGGCGGGTGCCTGTCTGTTGGTCGGACAAGATGCGACTGGGTCTTCCCCGCGGCCGGTCGCGCACGTAACGCCAATCGAACTGATTCATGACAAGCCCTATGTGGCTGTAATGATGAACGGCCACGGACCTTACCGATTTCTGATCGACACCGGGACGGGGACGCAAGCGATTGTCTCGCCAGAACTGGTGAGAGAACTGGGTATCCCGACGGTTGGCCACGCGCGGCTCTCGGACCCCAGCATGCAGGGTGAACAGCGGTCGGAAATGGTGTGGATCGACTCGCTGAAGATCGGGAGTGTGGAGTTTGACGAGGTGCAGGCGGTGGAGCACGGGCTTTTCCACGAGGAAGAGAACTGTCAGGGCGTCCTTGGGTTCCCGCTGTTTGAGGACTATCTGCTGACACTCGACTATCCCGGGCGGCGAATGATTCTGAGATCAGGGACACTGGCAGAAGAAGCGGACGGGACGGTTCTGCCATTTCGCGTGAGTGAAGGAGTGCCGATTGCCAAGGTGCAGATCGACGACCTGAGCGTGGATGCCCAGATTGACTCGGGCGGGACCGGTTTGAGTCTTCCTGAGGCGATGGCGGCGCGAGTAAAGTTCCAGTCCGCACCGGTTGATTTTGGAATCGCGGAGTCGCTCACGACGCTTTTTTTTCTGAAGGCGGCGAGGCTGCAGGCAGACGTGCGCTTCGGGCCGTACGTCTACAGGAACGCATTCGTCGAGATCAATTCTGCATTTCCGGTTGTGAATATCGGTTCGACGCCGCTTAAGAACTTCGCAATAACCTTCGACCAGCAGGAGGGTTTAATGCGCGTTGAGGGAAGAGAAAAGGTGGTGTATCTGGATGCATCGCCGGTGCCGATGCGTTTGCAGAACGAACCGCCACGGCAATCATCGGACGGGATGCTGGTGCCGGTGGGATGAAGAATGCAGCTTGGAGCCTGTAGCTGGTAGGCGGTAGTTGGGAATCTTCGAAGAACAACGAAAGGATTGCAAAGGCAGGCGCTGGACCCATAGGCTTGGGGCGTTACTTCCCTACTCTGATTCGATTTGGAGATTCGATGAGAAGGCGTTCGTTTCTGAAGAGTACAGCGGCTTTGTTGCCAACGGTTGGTTTTCATCCTTTATCGATCGCGGAGGCGCCTGCTCAAAATCAGGAGCAGCTGATTCTCGCAGGTCAGGATCGAATGGGAGAAGCGCATTCGCGCGGCTACAGTTCGATCCTTTTCAAGGTACTGCCGCGTGATACGGGCAACGGACTGTTTGTGATCGAGCACATAAACCTGGTGAATGGCGGCCCTCCGCTACATCAGCATCCACACCAGGAAGAGTACTTTTACCTAATCTCGGGCGAAGTGCGATTCGCGCTCGGAGATCAGCGCCTGGTGTTGAAGGCGGGCGACTCTGTTCTGGGGCCGCGCGGAATTCCGCATACATTTGCTGCGGTCGAGGGGAAACCAAGTCATATGCTCATTGCGTTTTCGCCGGCTGGGAAGATGGAGGAATTTCTGCGGGCGACGGCAGTTCCGAATCCGCCGAAACAGGATGCGGCGTTCTGGCAGAAGTTCGATATTGAGTTGCTGGGTCCATCGCCATTCGCCGCATGACGCAGAGAAATCGGAGCTGGTAATTCCCTAAAACCTGAAACAAACTCTTTATGTTGCGCGTACTGCTGGTAGAGCTACACTGGTGCCGCACAGGAGACCTGTGTCTACGTGCACGGAAAGGCGAAAAGGGACAATGAAAATTTTTCAGGGCATGGCGGTGGTCGCAATTTTGGCTGGTGGGGTTGCATTGCAAGCGCAGGCACCAGCGGAGAGCACTCCTACAGCGGATGAGATCGTGGCGAAGCATATCGAGGCGATCGGGGGTAAGGCTGCAATCAGCCAGGTGAAATCGCTGACCATTGAGAGCTCGACGGCAGTGATGGGTAATGATGCTCCGACTGTAACGACGGTGGTGGACGGGGTGGGGTACAAGAACGAAACGGACTTCAATGGGACGAAGATCGTCCAGTGCTACAACGACAAGGGCGGGTGGATGGTGAATCCGATGGCTGGGGCTGCAGATCCCACGCCGATGCCCGATGATCAGTACAACCAGGGCAAGGGACAGATCTATGTCGGCGGACCGCTCTATGACTATGCTGCCAAGGGAAGCAAGATTGAACTGATGGGGAAAGACGGGACTGCGTACAAGATCAAGCTGACGTCAAAAGAAAACGCAGAGACGACATTTTTGATCGACTCGACGAGCTACATGATCACCACTGTTCAAGGTAAAGCGAAGATGCAGGACCAGGACGTGGACATCACAACGAAGTTCTCGGATTACCGGAAAACAGATGTCGGGTACATGATCCCGTACGCAATCGATATCGATCTCGGGCAGTTCCAGTTGTCGATTGCGGTAAAGAAAGTGGAGCTGAACAAGACCATCGATCCGGCAGTGTTCCAGATGCCGAAACCGGCAGAAGCTCCAAAGCCGGCAATGTAGCAAGGCTAAGCGCTGAAGCCGCGTTCTGGATCAGAGCGCGGCTGTAGTGCTCGCCACCATCTCTCTTGCTTTGCGGAGTGACTCGACGGGATCGCCGGTGGGTTTGAATTCCATTGCGACGGCGTGCCGGTACTTTAGCTTGGCGAGTTTCCGATAGATATTCGCATAGTTGATCTCGCCGGTTCCGGGTTCATGGCGGCCGGGGACGTCGGCAATATGGACGAGGCCGATGACGTCGATGTGCTTGTCCAGCTTTTCGATGAGGTTCCCTTCTGCGATTTGTTCGTGGAAAAGATCGTAGAGGAACTGGACCTGCGGATGGTTTACGGCGCGGACGATCTCGATGGCTTCTGCGGCTGACTGTAGGAAATAGTGCGGGTTCTCTTCGGGGTCGATGCACTCGAGGAGGAGACGGATGGGCTGGCCGTCGATCTTCTTGCCTTCGATCAGTGCAGCAGCTCGCTTAAGGCCTTCGATGCAACTAGCGTGCTGGGCTTCATGTGAGAGGCCTGGGACGATGTTGCCGGACAGAATGATCATCGCCGGGCAGGAGAGCTTTTCCATGGGAGCGAGCGCTTCTTTCAGCTCAGCCAGAAAGGCATCGCGAACCGCGGGGTTGCTGACGCCATTATGCAACCCGGCGGTTGCATCGAACTGTATCCCGTGCTGTTTTGCGGCGGCGACGGCCTTGCTGAAATCGGCTTCGGACCATTTCGCGTATTCGCCGACGAGCTCAATGTTGGTGTAGCCGGCTTCAGCAACTTTGGCCAGGCGCTGCTCAAAGGGGAGATCGGCGAAAACGGTCCAGAGCATCACGGAGAGCGGGAATGGAGCGCCGCCGGTCTGGGGAGTTTGTGCAGCTTCAGTGCGGAAAGCCGAGGTGGCGATCGCAGCCGAAGCCATGCTTTGGGCGAATTGACGACGGTTCATCGGGTCCTCTTTTTGTTTCGTTTAACCTTGCCGGAGCGGCGAAGGGTTTGCCAGTCTTTCTCAGTTTGATCGGCATATAGAGAACCGAAGCGCGCGAGAGCTTCGGCGAAGGCTTGTCCGTTTCCAAGGTAGCCGGAGATGACGAGTGGATCGCCGGAGCGGGCGTGGCCGCGAGCGAGAAGCTCGCCGCAGACTTCGGCAAAGGCGATGAGGCCGCTTCCGGCGAGATCCGCGAGATCTATGGAGCCTTTATGGTCATTCAACTGGCGAACCATGAATTGGCGCGAGCCTATGTGTGTCCAGCCGAGGAATGGGTCTGATTGAAGCTGCATGGCGCGCTGACCTGTGACCACGCGCTGGCCGTTGTGGGGATGTGGACGTACACCGGACAAATATGGTGCGTAGACTGATGGCGCCTCTTCTTTTATCTGAAGGAAGAGGGGGTCGTTAGGTCCGTTGCCTTCGAAGTAGATGCAGTAATCGCGCAGGCCTACGGAGCCCGTTCCTACAACCTTGAAGGCGACGTCGATCGGATGGTACAGGGAGAGCAGGTGCTGGCGCTGGGGTTCGAGGACTTCGCGGTACGGCGCCAGGGAGTTGATGATCTTTTCGGCCTGCGAGCCGGTGATGCGGGAAAGGCACGATTTAATTTCTTTGAAGCGTCGAGTGCCGGGTTTGCCGGGAGCGGGCTCGGTGAGTTGATCGAGGCTGTGAAGAGGAGTGGCGCGTTCAGCTTTGACGAGCGCTGCATGCACAGGCTGAACGTCTCCAATGCGATGGACCTGGAAGCGTGCGACGTCCAGCAACGGGAGTCGCGCGAAAGCCCGCATGTGTTCGCAATAGCGAAGGATGCATTGCTGAACGGCCTCGCGGGATGAGGCTTCTTTGTGGCGCGATTCGCGTCCGGCGAGGACGATGGATGCGGCCATGCGCTTGAGGTCCCACTCGAAGGGTGCGCGGATGGTTTCATCAAAGTCATTGATGTCAAAGACGAGGCGGCCGTCGGGCGCGGCGAAAGCCCCGAGGTTGCGAACGTGAGCGTCGCCGCATATTTGAGCTTCGATTCCGGTATTCGGGATAAGGGCGAGATCGGCGGCCATGATGGGTGCCGCTCCGCGAAAGAAGACGAATGGCGACTGCGCCATGAGCTGATGTTTGAGATTGAGCAACGCAGGGACGCGCCCCCGCTCGGCGCGCTCGAGGAGAACAATAGGCGAGGATTTGCGATCTTTAACGTTGAGCTGATCGTTTTGCTGGCGGCCCAATTGCTTGCGGCGGGAGTGGCCAACATTACGTCGCTCTTCAGGCGTTGCCCAGGACATCGCAGCGGAGCTCCTGAGTTCTCCACAAGGAAGGATAGACGCTTGAGGCGCGGATGCAACTGTCAGTGTGCGGTGACATGCGGTTTCACTCGGCTCGGGTAAACTGGAGACCCGGCACAGCTCCACACGCTTGATCCTTGAGGGATCGTGCCCGCCTGGAGGAAATTCCCTTGAATTCTTTTGGCCGCTGGCTCGCGATCGCATCGACGGCCACGATGATTTGTGGGGCCGGGGCGCGCGGGCAGGAATCTGCGAAGGAGCTGACGGTTGAGAAGATCTTCGGTCACGGTCCACTGGCGGGAACGCCGCCAAGCGGACTGGCGTGGTCGCCGGATGCGCAGCACCTGACCTATGTTGATGGCGGTGAGTTGATCGAGATCGATGCGGGTGTCGGTAAGCCGCACATCCTGGTTAGTCATACCAAGCTGGCCACATTGCGCGCAAAGGGGGCGGTGAGCGAAGAGGACAGGGATCACCGGGAGCGATACCGGATGGCGAGCTACCTGTGGGCTCCAGACTCGAAACACTTGCTGTTCGATTCGAATGGAAGCCTCTGGTTTTATGAACTGGCGAGCGGGACCGGAATTCAAATCGGTTCCACCGGAGCGCCCTCGGGGGACGATCCGAAGTTCTCGCCTAACGGAGAATATGTCTCGTTTGTGCGCAATCATGGGCTCGCGGTCGTGCCCCTGCGGAGTCCGGATACGCCGACGGTAAATGTGGCAGGTTCGCCGAATCCAAACATCCTGAACGGCGAAGTAGATTGGGTGTATCTGGAAGAGCTTGGCACGCGCAGCAATTATTTCTGGTCGCCGGATTCGAAGAGCATCGCCTACCTGCAAATGCTGGAAGAGAACGTTCCGGAGTATCCGATCGTTGATTGGATCCCGACGCACGCCACGGTGGAGAACCAGCGATATCCACAGCCAGGTGATCCGAATCCCGACGTTCGGGTTGGAGTAGTGAGCGCGAAGGGCGGGAAGACCGCCTGGGTCCATATCCCGGTGGAGCAAGGGCAGGATTACATCCCGCGATTTGGCTGGGTAGATCGTAAGACGCTGTGGGTCGAGACGCTAAGCCGGGATCAGAAGCACAGGAGGATCTACTTCGCAGAACCCGGGATGGGTGCGGCACACCTGGTGCTTGAGATCAATGATGAGAAGTTCGTAAACGAGTATCTCGATGTGTTCGTCGCGCATGGATGCATCGTGCTGACGAACTGGCAAGATGGACACAACCATCTCTATCTATATCGCTACGACGAGAGCAGGACTGAGTCAACGCGCGCTACGCTCGACAAGCAGTTAACAAAGGGGGAGTTCGAGGTTGCCGAGATCTTCCGCGTGGATCCGTCGCGCAAAGAGGTGCTGTATTCATCAAACGAGGGCGGGCCGCTGGAGCGGCAGGGATGGAAAGTGAGTTTTGACGGTGAGCGGACCCGATTGACGGAGGGCGCTGGATTTCACGATGTGCAGTTTGCGTCAATGGGCGGGAATTATGCCGATAAGTTTTCAACCCGCCGGAGTCCGCCGGTGCTGGAAATGTGTGGCGTGGGAACTAGCTGCACCGCTTTCTGGGCTTCAAAGACGGTCGAAGGTATGCGATTGCGCGCGCCGGAGCAGATCGAAGCCAAGGCGAAGGATGGAACCATCCTTTATGGAACACTGTTGATGCCGGTGAGTGCGGTCGGCGAAGCAAGCGTGCCGCTGATTGTGAATCCCTATGGCGGCCCGGATGTGCAGACGGTTGTGGATCGCTGGAGCGATTCCCTCATGTTTGATGAGCTGCTTGTGCAGCATGGGTTTGCAGTTCTGCATGCGGACAATCGCGGCATGGCAATGAGAGGGCGCGACTTCGAACAGGTGGCGTATCACAACTTCGGACCGGTGCAGCTGGAAGATCAAATGACGATGATCGATGCTGCGCTGGCGAAGCATCAGGAACTCGACAAGGATCGCCTGGGATGGTGGGGCGGTAGCTGGGGTGGCACATTCACGCTGTATGCAATGACGCACTCGGACCAATTCAAAGCAGGAGTAGCCCTGGCTCCCGTGACAAATTGGCGCGACTATGACTCGATTTACACGGAACGGTATCTGAGCAGGCCGCAGGAATTCCCAGAAGGCTATAAGGATTTTTCAGTGGCTAATTCGGCAGCCAAACTCAAAGGACGACTTCTGCTCGTACACGGGACTGGTGATGACAATGTGCATCTTTCGCACACAGTTCAATTTGTGCAGAGATTAGTCGACGCGGGAATCCCATACGATCTGCAGATCTATCCGCCCAAGACGCATTCGTTTACGGGAAACGATACGCGAGTTCATTTGTATACGAGGATTCTGGAGCACTTCGAGCAGTATCTAAAAGAGCCGGCGCAATGAGATTCGAACCCTGGACTGCCAAACAGGAAGGGATACTCCCTTCAGCAGCGTATTGGAAGGAATCCGGTCAAAGCAGGGTTTGACGAAATTAGAGTTCGTGGCGGCTGAAGAATTCGTCCTTCTTCTGCTTTGGGCAATTGGTGCATTCGAGGCAGCAGACAAGTAGAACCGCTACACCCAGCGTGACCAGGATTGCCAACACACTCGCGTACGAGCCGATCAATTGAATAAACGTATGCATATGCCAAGCCGAACTGAGCCGAAAAGCTCCGCCCTCAGGTTAGACCCCAAAATCGGTAAAACGGTTTGATTGCGGATTTCCGGCTGCCCAAGTCTACCATCTATTGGGATGAGGCCGGGATAGTTCCTCGTTGCCATCGGGCGAACAAAGAGCGAATATAGAAGTGCAATATGGAAGCCGGCGGTGGAAATCCCGGGACGGAACTAGAGCGCGCGCAGTGGCCGGAGGGGACCCATTCCCGCGAGGTCGAATCTGTTTGGCAGAATGAGGGGAAAGGAGAGCCGTTTGTTAACTGGCTGTTCGTTGACCTCAATTCCTACTTTGCTTCGGTGGAACAGCAGGACCGGCCAGAACTCCGCGGCAAACCGGTTGGCGTGGTTCCGATGCTGGCGGACACGACGTGCTGTATCGCTGCGAGCTACGAGGCAAAGGCGCACGGGGTGAAGACCGGCACAATCGTCGCCGATGCGAAACGCTTGTGTCCCGCCATGGTCTTCGTCGAGGGAAGGCACGAGTTGTACGTGGATTATCACCATCGAATTGTAGAGGCAGTGGAGAGTTGTTTGCCGGTGTCCGCTGTGATGTCCATCGATGAGATGGCTTGCCGGCTGATGGGACGAGAGAGGCCGTTGCTCGCTGCACTTGAACTCGGACGCAAAGTCAAGACGGCGATTCGAGAGAAGGTTGGGCCGATGCTGCGCAGCTCGGTAGGCCTGGCAACCAGCCGATATCTGGCGAAGGTTGCAAGCGACATGGAGAAGCCGGACGGTCTAGTCGCGTTGACGCTCGACATGCTGCCTGACGCGCTGCGCAAGCTGACCTTGCGGGATTTACCGGGAATCGGAGTGCAAACCGAGAAAAGGCTGAATGAGCAGGGAATCCACACGATGGATGACCTGCTGGATCTCAGCAGCGAGCGGGCAGGGGAGATGTGGGGATCGGTCTGGGGGCGACGGTTGTGGTATTGGCTCCGCGGCGAAGACTTCGAGATGTCAGAGACGGAGCACCTGAAGTCGATCAGTCACTCCCACGTGCTGGCTCCGGAGATGCGAACTCCTGAGAAGGCGTGGGCAGTGGCGCACAAACTGCTCCACAAAGCGGCAATGCGGCTGCGCTCGCATAAGCTGTGGGCAAGCTCAATCGGACTGGCCGTGGGGTTTTCGGTGCCGCGTGGAATGAATGCGCCGGTGAGCAGGTTTGGAGTGCCAACGCGCGGATGGCACCACGAGATCCGGCTGATGGAGTGCCAGGACAATCAGACTCTGATCGGCGCGCTTTGCAGGTTATGGAATGAGAAACCGAAAGGCAAGGGATATGACGAGCCGTATTTCATCGGAGTCAGTCTCAATGGCTTGGTGCCGGACCGGCTGCACTCACTGAACTTGTTCGATTCACTCGAGAATGCGAAGAGCAGGGCGAAACTGCTGGAGGCCATGGACCAGCTGAATCAGAAGTATGGGATGAGCACGCTGGCACCCGCGACGATGCTGGCGGCGTACAAGGCTGCGCCTACCCGGATCGCGTTTCACAGTATTCCAGATCTATTTTGAAAACCTTGTTTACCCATGAAATGGAAAGAGCCGCGCGTGGGCGGCTCTTTTTGTGGGCAGATCCCGTTTAGCGATGGATGAGCGGTTGAACGATGAGATGCTGCGGGTCGCCGACCGGATGCGGCGAACCCGGAGCGTGCGAGATGTGGGTTGGGGTAACGGTAAAGACGTACAGCTTGTTCGTGGCCTGGCTGATGCCGTAGAGGTGATCGCTGTTATCCCAGAAGATTTGATTGATGGGCGCCTTGGTGAGGAGGCCGGTGTAGTTGGCTGCAGCTACGCCTTCATTGAAGAAGAAGACCTGAAGACCCTCCTGACCGGCGACGGCGACGAGCTTGCCGGAGGGGGACATCTTCATGTCGTAAGGGGTCGCGATGAGAGTCGACGGCATGTCCGCGTACGTGCTACGGGTTTTGATAACGCCGGAGGAGTTGGCCGTGTAGGTTGCGATCTGCAAGGGCTCGGAGCTGCAGCCTGGAGGGTTCACCGGCTGCATGAGCACCGCAAGATTGTTATAGGGATCGGCGGCTGCGAGCAATGGTATGAACCGGCGAAAGTTTGGCGGCGGAGCAGGCCAGTTGGCCACGCTGCCCGCGTCTGTGAGCATGCCGTTGGCGCCGCGCTTGAAACCGTAAATGTTGTAGTACATGCAGCCGGAATTCGAGGCTGAGTACGCGTATTTGTTATTCCCCGTGAAGAAGGCAGCGTTGGTTACGCCGGGAAAGACGCCGGTGATATCGGTGCCGAGGTAGTGGAGTTTGCCGGTGGCTTTGTTGAGCGCGAATGAGGCCACGCCGGTGTTAGAGCAGTCGGCGTTGAACTCCTGAACGTAAAGGGTTGCGCCCGTGTGATCGAAGAAGATCTGGTTGGCTACGGGGCACTTGTCGTTGGGTGCGTACTTGCCGTAGTTCGAGGAGGTTTCATAGTGGAGCGCGCCGTCGGATTCGATGACGAAGGTGTCGATGTTGCGTTGAGAGTGGTCGACTGCGAGAAGATGGCCTCCGTCGACGGCCATCGCGTCGACATTGTCGCGGAATGGAGAACCTGAAACAGGTTTGAGTTTCCCGTCTTCTCCGGCGGCCCAGGCTGTGATTTGGTTGGTGCTGCTGTTTTTGGGATTGTTGGCGACGTAGACGTAAGCCACTGCCTGGGAGAATGCGTTAACGGCGACCAAGGCAAAGCTCAGGAAGGCAAGGAACTGCAAGCTGCGTTTCATTGGGAGGTCTCCTCTGGAGGGGCAGACCCGCACTGGCCCGGGTACTACTCACGTCATTCGAGACATTTTGTTGACCTGCGGTTGTATGAAGAAGCCGGTTCGTCTCGCGAAGTGGAAACTCTTCCCAGGAATATTGATCTGAACATTTTTTCGTTCGCACACGTAGTTTCTGCATCCCGCTCCGCGCTGGTCTGCGGATTAAGAGGTAGAAGCGAAACCCATGGCGCAGAGATGGCAGCCGGATTTCGAGCAACTGGCGGACGAGCACCAGTCCATGGTGTTTTCGCTGGCATGGCGCATGACCGGTGACCGTGGACTGGCGGAAGAGGTCGCGCAAGATGTCTTTCTGGAGCTGGACAGGCATATGGAACGGATCGAGAGCCCGGAACACGCACTAAATTGGTTGCGGCGAGTTGCGGTGAGCAGGTCGGCTGATGCACTGAGAAGGCGGCGGGTAAGGGGCGTGGACCTGTGGGTCGAGATTGAGGAGAAACACGGGGTGCCCACGGAAGAGAGGCAGTCTCCTCTGGAGACGCGGCTGGAACAGCTGCTATCGACACTGCCAGAGGCACAGCGGGCGGCACTGGTGTTGCGGTATCAGGAGGACCTGACGCCGGAAGAGATTGCGGCGACGGTTGACGCGCCCTTGGCGACAGTGAAGAGCAATCTTCATCGTGGATTGAAGCTGCTTCGCGCGAAAGCGACGACGCATTTGAAGGAGTACGTTCGTGGACTTTGAATGGCCTGATCAGCCTCAGAAATCCGACGAGTTCGAACGGGAACTGAAGCAAGCAATGGAGCGGCGACCTGCTCCGCCGAGCCTGAAGGGGCGAATTATGCAACAGCGAAGCAGGCGACGATCAGAGCGGCACCACACCAGCATCATGTGGTGGCAGAGGCTCGCGGCTTCTCTGCTCGTTGGGGCCGTGGTGGCTGGTGGGTTTGGATGGCGGCAGATGGAAGAACGACGCAGAGGGGAAGAGGCGAAACAGCAGGTGCTGACCGCTTTGCGGATCACGAATCAGGTTCTGAACAACATGAACCGGAAGCTCGCGGAGCATGACCGGTCGGACAACGGGAAGTGAGTGGAGGAAAGATCGATGAAGAACCGGGTGGCAGTTTGGGTCTTAGGTTTGGCGGGATTAACCGCGGCGGTCGCGCCTGCGGTGGCGCAGAGTTCGCTGCCGCTTCCGTCGCCTGTCGAGAAGGAACTGGCGGCCCGGGCTTCGAATGTGACCGAGGTGACCCTGGGGAAGAATATGCTGGCGTTCGCGGCAAAGTTCCTCGATGGCAAGGACAAGGACGACGAGGCGACGCGGCACCTGATCGAAGGTCTTGATGGCATTTATGTGCGGTCGTATGAATTCGACAAGGAAGGCCAGTACTCACTCGATGAGGTCGATAAGCTGCGCGCGTATTTCGGGACCGGTGGTGAGTGGTCGTCCATCGTGCGCGAGCGCGACAAGAAGAGCGGCGAAAGCACGGACGTGATGATGAAGATGGTGAACGGCAGTCCTCACGGGTTGTTCGTTCTGGATGCTGAGCCCAGGGAGTTGAGCATCGTGCTGATCCTGGGCCCGGTAAAGATGGAAGATTTGAGCAGACTGTCGGGAATTGGCGGCCTGGGAGTGTTGGGAGATCTCGATCCGGAATCGCATGGGAACGGGAACAAGAACAAGGACAAATTTGAGAAGGACAAGGCTAAGGCGCCCAAGGCGAAGACCGGGGGTGAAGAATGAGGAAGCTGGTTCTGATTCCGATTTGCTTTTTTGCGCTGGCAGTGCCGGTTGTGGTGCTGGCGAATGGCGTGTCGGGCGGATTCGATCAGGTCGTCAGTTCGATCGAAACGCGCTATCACGTGCATGCAGATCGCATTCCTTTGCTGGGGCTAGTGAACTTCATGGCTCGGGCGTCGACGCATGATGGAGTTCGTGGGATGCACGTGGCAGAGATCGAAGGCTTCGAGGCGGACGTGGATGGTGAGGAGCTGAACAAGCTGGTCGCGGAGAAGCTCGGGCCGGGTTGGGAGCGCGTCATTCGCGAGACCAGCAGACATGGCGGCGACCAGACGTTGATCTTCATGCGGCCCGAGGGATCGCGGATGGGAATGTTTGTTTTAGATCTGGGTGGGCACGAGATGGATGTGGTGCAGATGTCTGTGGATCCTGAGCATCTTAGCGAGAAGATTGGGAAGTATGAGCGGCATGAGAGGGAATAGAGCCTAGGAATTAGGGATTCGTAGTCAGAGAAGGAGAGGGCTCGTGGAGCAGATCGCTTTGCGAGCCCGTTCTCTTTCTAGTCTTCCCGGAGGAGTTGGGCGGGATTGATGGCGAGGGCGCGCCGGGCGGGAATCCAGGTTGCGATGAGCCCAACGGCGATCATGGACGCAACGGCGCCAAGAAGCACAAGCGGGTCGCGCGGAGAAGCATCGTAGACCAACGCAGCGAGCAAGCGGCTGGCGAGGACACCCAAGATAAGGCCGCCAACCGATCCTGAAACAAGAACCAGGAACGGACGCGCCAGGGCCGCACGGACGAGTTGCCCGCGGACTGCACCAAGCGCCATGCGGATGCCGAGTTCGCGCAGTCGTCGCGAGACGGTGTAGGCAGCCATACCAAAGATGCCTGTGATGGCGAGCATGGCGGCAAGCAGACCCATGACTCCGAGCGAGGCCGTGGCAATGCGAGCCGGAAAGAGGACGAGAGAGAGACGGTCGTTCCAGCTGCGCAGGTTGCGTGGCAGATCGGGGTCGATGCCTGTGAGGGTGCGGTCCAGTGCGGAGGCGAGTTCAGCGGAAGGGAGATTCGAGCGAACGATCAGGTTGGTGAAGGCGTCGGGGTTTTGCGAAGCAGGGAAGAACATGGCAGGGCTCGCGTCTTCGGTCAACATCTCGTATTTGCCATCTTCGACGACACCGACGATTTCGTACCTGGTTTTGTCGCCGCCACGGAAACGAAGACCTACTGCGGGCCGGTCACCGAACATTCTGCGGGCGAAGGTACTGTTAACGATCGCAACACGAGGCTTTGCGGGGCTATCGTCCCAGGCGAAATCGCGACCTGCCAGCAAGACGGTGCCAGCGGCCTTCAGGTAACCGGGGGAAACCTGGTATGCATGCGGAGCCATGATGCTGTTAGAGGGCCGGAGGTCGGCTGTTCCTTCGTTGTACACGGACCAGTTGCTGCCACCACCGCTCAATGGAAGGGCGTTGATCATACCAACACTTGTGACGCCCGGAATCTGCGAAGCAGCATCAAGGATGCGTCTCTGAGGCGGCAAGGCGGAGTCGCTGGAGTATCCAGCCATGTGGAGGTCCGTCTGGGCGATCATCACTCCTTGCGGTACGAAGCCGAAGGGTGCATGGAGAGAACGATTCAAGCCACGGACCGCAACGAGCGAAGCAGTAACGAGTAGAGCGCAGACGGCGATCTGAATACCTAGCAGCAAGTCGCGGATTGTGAAGCGTCGCAGGATGGTTGCGGATGCGGAGCCGCTTTTGAGGGCATCAGTCACGTCAGTACGCCAAACCTGGCGCGCAGGCAAGAGTCCGGGCAGGATACCGGCTGCGAAAGAAAGGAGCATGGCCAGGACGTAGGTGTTCGCGCCAGCGATAACGGTTACGTGGATCGGATATTCCGAGATGGGCTGCCAGTGACTGAGGACCCGAAGCATGACGATGGCGATGAGAGTTCCAAGTGCGCCGCCGATCAGGGAGATGAGTACGGCTTCGGTGAGGAGTTGACGCAGAATGCGCCACCGCGATGAGCCGATGGAGAGGCGAATTGCCAACTCCCGGCTGCGATCAGTGGACCTGGCTGCGAAGATGCCGGCGAGATTGACGCAGGCTGCTGTAAGGACCAGCAGGGCGAGACCCATGAGTGCGGTAAGGAAGGTCCTTGCAGGCCCTCCGAGCGTATCGCCAACCAAGCCAGGCTTGACCAGCCGCGCAACGAGTTTGTCGTCGGCGGTCGGATTCTCGCGAGTCATCTGGTGTGCAACTGCGTTGAGATTGTCCTCGGCCTGACGAGTAGTCACACCTGGTTTGAGCATGCCAATCACGAAGATCCCATGGCTTGCACGTTTCGTCAGGAAGCTATAGCCTTCGACCTGCTCTTCATTAACGATTGGCATCCAGAACTCGGGCCAGAAGAAGACCTCTGTTCCGTGAAATCCTTTTGGGGCGACGCCAAGGATGGTGAAGGGATGCTTGTTCAATTCAACGGTGGTACCGACGACACGTGGGTCGGCGTTGAAGCGGTTACGCCATAAGGAATCGCTCAGCACGATGTAGGGAGCGGAGTTTGGGCCGTGATCGTCGTTCTCATGGAAGAAGCGTCCGATCTGCGGCTGAATGCCGAGCGTGTCGAAGTAGTTTGTTGAGACTTCAAAATCCCAAGTTACCTGGGCGCTTCCTTCCGCACTCAGCCCGGCGGCGCCCATTCGGTATGCGGCCATATCGGAGAACGCGGAGTTGCGCGATCGGTAGTCTATGAAATCGGGATAGGACTGGTTGTCGTCGCCAGGGCGCTCGTTGGCGAGCTCCAGGAGCCGCTCGGGTTCGGGAATATTCAGCGGATTCAGGATCATGGCGTTGAGTACGCCGAAGACAATTACGTTTGCGCCGATGCCCAATGCGAGAGTGAGTATGGCAGTGAGAGCAAATCCGGGAGAGCGGCGGAGTTGGCGCGCCGCATAACGAACGTCGCGGCTCAAGCCGGCGAGAATGAGTGTGGTATCGGAGGCGGCAACACGCTCCTTGGTGAGTGTTGGATTACCGAAACGGAGAAAAGCTTCTCGACGTGCGTCGGCCGGAGACATGCCGGAAGCGAGATTGGTTTCGATGCGCATGTCGATGTGAGAGTAGAGTTCGTCAGCAATGTCGCGATCGATGGCGGAACGGCGGAAAAGATTTGTGAAACGGCGGAGGACGGACATGGGGAATCTCCTGAGTTTCGTTATTCGGACCGCAGGGCCTTCATGGGATCAACGCGAGAAGCCTGACGCGCCGGGAACCAGCTTGCGGCGAGAGCGACGCCGACGATGACAATGGTGACAGTCGCGAAGGTGATTGGGTCGTCGGGACGCACACCCCGGAGCAGGTTGGCGACAAGGCGCGCAAGCCCGAAAGCGAGAGCGAGGCCGATGACAAGGCCAGTTCCTGTGAGCCACGAAGCTCGACGAATAATCATGCGAAGCACGTCTTCTTTACTGGCGCCCATGGCGAGACGCACGCCTATTTCGCGAGTGCGTTCGCCCACGAGATTGGCCATGACGGCGAAGATGCCGATAGCGGACAGAAGCAGCGCGATGAAAGCATCGAGGGCCAGCATGGAAGCCGCGTACATGAGGCCGACGAGGTTGTCGCGAATGAGGTCGCGGTAGGTCTGGACCGGATCAAGAGGAACACCGGGATCGATGGATGCGAGGGCCTTTCGTGCGGGGGCGGCAAGCGACAATGGATCGCTTTTGGCGAGGATCGCGATCGTTGAGCCGGCAAGAGGTTGCTGGGCAAAGCTTGTGTATACCGCGGGCGCGAGGTCGTTTTCCCAGAGCGAGTAGTTGGCTTCCTGAGCGAGTCCGACGATCGTGAGCCAGGGATCGTGACTTTTGCTATCGCCAAGACGAATGCGGTGGCCGATGGGATTCGCACCAGCGAAATAGAGATCGGCAAAGCGGCGGCTGACAATCGCGACCGGGACGGAATGCACTGCATCGCCCTGAGAGAAGCCGCGGCCATCGAGGATGGGGATGTGGAATGCGTCGAAATAGCCGGGAGTGACGGCGAGGCGCACCGCGGTCTGAAGCTTTCCGGGAGTGACGGGCCGGTTTTCGATAGTGACGTCGAGCTGCCAGCCGGAGTCGGTGTAGGGGAGAGCAGTTGCGAGCTCAACGCGGGAGGCGCCGGGGATTGCACGAAGCCTGTCGAGTGCAGTGGCGTACCAGTCTGCCTGCTTCTCGGGCGTGTCATAGCGCTTCACAGGCAGATCGGGATGAAGCGTAAGCACCTTCTGGGGCGAGTAGACATCGGCCTGATGGAACATGGAGCTCATGCCTTTTGCCATGAGCGCCGCACCGATCACGAGGGCCACTGCGAGGGAAATCTGGGCGATAGCGAAGAGGCTGCGAAGGCGACTGCGTCCTGTGGCCTGGCGTGAGCCTGCGCGAAGCTGGTCGACGAGGCGGATGCGAAGCGCTTCGATCGAGGGGGCGAGGCCGGCCACGACTCCGGAGAGCACAGCGAGAAGTATTGAGAAGGTGAGGGCGCGTCCGTTCAGGGAGATGTTATCCCAGCCGGGAATGTAGCGGGCCACGCGCGCGGGCATGGCAATGAGCGTCAGATGCAGGTATATGGAGGCGAACGCAACTCCGAGGCCCGCACCAACGAGGGCGAGAAGAATGTTCTCTGTGAGGAGCTGGCGCAGGATGCGTTTCCGCGTGGCGCCGAGGGCGGTGCGCATTGCGATCTCTGACCGGCGAGCGACTCCACGGGCGAGCTGGAGATTTGCAATATTGGCGCAGACGACCAGAAGCACGAACATGGTCGCGCCCATGATGAGCTTGTAGTAAAGAGGGGTGAGGTCGCCGTTAATGTCGTTGAGCAGGGGTTCCACGTGGACAGTCCAACCCTGGTTGGTGGCCGGGTAGGATTTTGCGAGGCGCTCGGAGATGAGCTGCATTTCAGACTGCGCCGACTTGAGGGTGACATTGTTGCGCAGGCGGCCGATGACGAGGCCGTTATGGTCGCTTCGATTGGCGAGTTGGGCCGCGGTGGGCGCAAAGGGAATGAGCAGGTCAACCGCCGGGGGATACTGCATGGTGCGGGGGAGGACACCAATGATCGTGTACTCGTGCTGATCGAGCTGAATCTTCTGGCCGATGATGCGGGTATTTGATCCGAAGTGACGTCGCCAAAAGCCATAGTTGAGGACGGCAATCGCATCACGGCCGGGCTGGCACTCGCTCTGATCGAACACTCGGCCGAGAAAAGCCTGGGTGCGGAGAATGCTGAAGAAGGATGCGGAGACGAGGTCCGCGTTGATCTGTGCGGCATTACCTGCGCCGGACAGGGTGTAATTGGCGCCCTGCAGGACCGCGAGGTCTTCGAATGAGCGGTTTTGGCGTCGAAGGTCGTTGAAGTCAGCGAGGGTCACGGGCTCTTTGCCGCGCTGCTGCTGCTCGGCGAGGACCACGACATGGTTAAGAGCTGGAACGGCGAGAGGTCGCAGGACTACGGCGTCCATGCTGCTGAAGATGGCGACGTTGACGCCGATGCCGATGGCAAGGGTGGCGATGACCGTAAGAGTGAAGCCGGGAGACTTGCGAAGCTGGCGGGCGGCATAGCGGATGTCGCGACCGAGGCTGGCGAGAGCAAGACTGGCATCGAAGGCGGCGACGCGCTCTCTGGTGCTGGTGGGGTTGCCGAATCGGAGAAGGGCGTCGCGGCGTGCAGCGTGAGGTGACATGCCCGCGGCGAGATTGGACTCGATACGGAGATCGATGTGGGATTGGAGTTCATCGGCGATGTCGCGGTCGATGGCGGGTTGCCGGAAGAGATTGGTGAGGCGGCGTAAGAGGGCCATGGGAGACTCCGTTTTTGAAGACTTTCAGGCGTAACGCAGAACCGCGCGCACGCCCTTGACGAGCTGGTCGAAGCTTTCTTCGGCCTGCTGGAGCTGACGACGGCCCAGGGTAGTGAGCTTGTAGTACTTGGCGCGGCGATTGGTTTCGGTCAGGGACCACTCGGAAGAGATCCAGCCGCTTTGCTCCATGCGGTGCAGGGCGGGATAGAGCGAACCTTCTTCTACGCGGAGGAGGTCGTTGGATGCGCTCTGGATGTGAAGGACGATGCCGTAGCCATGGAGAGTACCGTTCTGATCGAGCGTTTTGAGGACGAGAAGGTCGAGCGTGCCCTGGAGATCGTTTTTAGCCATTGTCGGTCAGACCCCTAGATTTCTTTGTATATAGAACTCTAGGCCTAGACAGATAGGGGTGTCAAGGGAATAGGGAATAGGGAATAGGGAAGGGAATAGGGAATAGGGAATAGGGAATAGGGAATAGGGAATAGGGCGGCGATGCTGGAACGCGCTTACGGGTTTTGTGCCGTTCACGCTCTCGACAACGTCCGTTCGATCTTTTTCAGTTCCCCACGTTCGGAAGCGCCGGCAAATGTTTGAGGCCACGCTCTATGGGAGCCGCGCGGGTTATTCTTTCTGGGTTGAGGTGATGGATTATGACTGAAGCCGTCAGGCGTCCGCAGCTTAGTTATCTGACTGACGTGATGAACGAACTGAAAGCGAAAGGGACCCACTTCAGGCTGCGAGTTCTGGATGATCAGCAGGCGCCGGTGTGCCACTACGACGGCAAAGAGGTGATCAACCTCGCCAGCAATAACTACCTCGGGTTGGCGAACCATCCGAAGCTGATGGAGGCGTCGCTGAAGGCGACTCGGGAACTGGGCGTTGGGTCTGGTGCGGTACGGACGATTGCGGGAACCATGCGAATCCACATGGAACTCGAGGAGAAGATTGCACAGTTTAAGAATGTGGAGGCGTGTGTCGTTTTCCAGAGCGGCTTCGCGGCAAACGCCGGCACGGTGAGCGCGATTCTCGGCAAGGATGACTTCATCCTCTCGGACGAGCTGAATCATGCCAGCATCATCGATGGGGCGCGGCTGTCACGGGCGAAGATCAAGGTTTTCCGGCACAAGGATGCGGCACACTGCGAAGAACTGCTGAAAGAGATTCAAAACGAGCCGGGACACAAGCTGGTGATCACGGACGGCGTGTTCTCGATGGATGGAGACATTGGACCGGTGGACAAACTGGCGGCGCTTGCGGAGAAGTATGGCGCGATCATGATGGTGGATGATGCGCACGCTTCGGGAGTGCTTGGGCGGAATGGGCGCGGGTCGATCGATCACTTTGGAATGCATGGCCGAGTGGATGTACAGGTTGGGACATTGTCGAAGGCGATCGGTGCGCTGGGCGGATATGTGTGCGGATCGAAGGATCTAATCGACTATCTTTATCACCGGGCGCGGCCGTTTTTGTTCTCGACATCGCATCCGCCGTCAGTGGCGGCAACTTGCATTGCCGCGTTTGACATTCTGGAGCAGGAGCCGGAGCGCATCGAGCGGCTGTGGTCGAACACGCGATATTTCCAGGGTGAACTGAAGCGCGCGGGGTTCAACATTGGAGGAGTCAATACTCCGGCAACGGAGACGCCGATCACGCCGGTGATTATCGGCGAGGGTCGAGCGGCGATGGACTACTCGCGAGCCCTGTTCGAAGAAGGTGTGATGGGAACGGGCATTGCGTTCCCGACCGTGCCGGAAGGAAAGGCGCGGATCCGATTGATTCTGACGAGCGAGCATACGAAGGCACAGATGGACAAAGCACTGGAGACGCTGGAGCGTGTGGCGAAGCGCATGGGACTACTTGGCTGAGGTTTGTGCCGTGTTCTGCTGAGGACCTCCGCCCTTTCCGGGGTTCCAGGCGGCTGCCGAGGCGTCGAACCATTTCAGGGCGAGTTCGTAGAGCTGAGTCATCTCACTTCGCTGGGCTGAAGAGTGCACCTCTTTTCGCTGGCGGGGTGTGAGAGACCAATTCAGCGGATCGGTGCCGACAGTGTCTGTAGACCACTCATCTGCGATCACAACGGACTGAATGATGAGCTTGCCGGCATAAGCATGCTCCAGCAGTTCGAGGCCCGATTGATCTCTCGGTGTGATGCTCTCGTGCCCCGCCTGCCAAAAGCCGAGGAGCGGTCCGCCCACCTGGCTGAAGAGATTCCAGGGAGCATCTCCGCCGTTGTGATCGGGAACAGACTCGGGGTCGCTGCCGTAGATTGCGTTACTGTTGCGGATTTCGATGAGGAGAATCCGAAGGGGCTTGTTCTGAGGCAGCGGCAGTGCCGGGCAACTCGAGGGCGCCTGCGGCGGTTCTGGTGTTGTGCCGGAAGGCGAGCTTGAGTTCGCAGGTCCGAGCGCATATCGCAAGAATTCAATCGCAGATGAGGTGCCGTCATTGTCGTAGTACCCGCCGTCGGCAAAATGCACACTGTTGACGGCATTGTCGACGACCATCGGGGCACGAGCGGCGGAGGATACGTATGGGAACGTCGCGGACAGTTGTGCGGCACTGGCGATAGGGAGGTCGGCGTATCCGGCATCTTTCTGATCGACGATGCGCCTCTTGAATGTCTCGAGAAAGGATCGGGCACGGTAATCGGGGCGGGAATCACCTTCCAGGCGGCACGCAGGGATCTTGTAATTTGCGGAGAGAAATCTCTCGCCGCTTTCAACCACGGTGGTGTTCATGGTGAATGCGGGACCCGGTCCGGCAGGGAAGTCGCGAAGAGTGAGGCCGCTGCCCGTCTGATCAATGGATTTTGAGTGCACGCGATGTTGATCCTGATGGGAAGTCCAGCGAGCGCGTGTGTTGTTATCTGACTGCCAGACATGTTTGCAGTAGACGTCGTCGAGGTTTCGGAGAAAAGACTTGCGCAACGACCAGGTGCGATCTTTTCCCAACGGAGTGCGACCGGGGCCATTGGTATCGAGATCGCCGTCGCCGGATGAAGGGGAAACGAAGTAAGGCAGGATGGGGATGAATGCCTTGGGAAGGTCGTAATAGACGAGGCCCCAGCCCACGCCTTCGAGGCTCGAGCACTGCGCGACGCTCTGCATTCTCTGAGTGGCGAGACGCGCGTGGGAGTCGAGGGTGTTGTCATGAAGCTCGCGGAGATAAGCCGAGAGGCCGACGCTGCCTCCGGAAACCGTGCTGGCTAACAGAAGATGGTTATGGAAATCGGGCCCGAAGGACTGCTCGAGATGCGCGAGCACGGCTGCTGTCCACGCTGAGGCGTGCAGGCCCCCACCGGTGGCGGTGACGATGATCAGCGGTTTGTCGTCGTGGATCGCGTTCAGACGTTGCTGAAGAATCGTAGAGGGGTCGGGGAGTTCTGAGGTTGCGGTGTCTTTCGCGGATGAGATGGAGACGTAGTGCTCCTCCTGGCCATTTCCGGCATGCACGCCGGATGAGTTGATGTAGAGAGTACGGTCCAAGTGAAACATGCGGGGAACGACGAGAGAGATGAGCAATAACGTAAGCACTGGAACGCGATAGCGATCGAAGAAGAAGGCCAGCGCGCCCAGCATCCAGCTGACGGCAATGATGAGAATGAGGACGGTTGCAAAGATCGGAAATCGTTCGATCTGTGTGAAGAGGTACAGAAAGAGCACAGTGAGGAAAAAGATAAAAATGGTGGCTGTGTTCCAAATCTGGATCTTTCTCAGGTGTGCGACCTTGCCGCCGGGTGCGATAGGCTTTGCAGACCAAAATACCCAAAGCACGAATAGGATGAAGAAGGCCAGAGCGGCGATTGCAATCCAGGATGCGACGGGCGCTCCTACCGGAGCCGTAAGAGGCCACAGGAGCAGATAGAGTCCACCGAAGATGAAGAGCGAGATGATGGCGAAGTTGTGGGCTTCGTAGAGGGAGGTTGCATCGCGGTTCTTTTCGTAACCGGGCAAGCCGATAAAGAGGCCAAGGCCTGAAAGTTTATGGATGGTAGCGAAGAATGGGCGGGATAGGACAGTGTGTGCTTGTTCAATCGTGACTTTGCCGGGGCAGTGATCGTTGACGCGGTTCAAGCCAAACATCGCTCGTGGAAAGAGGATGGTGCGTGCCGCATTCTGCCCGAGAATGAACGTTGACGGACTGTAGTCGAGGGCGCGGTAGGTGACGTAGTACCAGGCGTTGGCATTCCACCAGAAGATGCATGCGAGCAAAGCGCCGAGGGCCAGGCCAATAATGATTTGGCTGAGAGCGACGCCCTGGCTTGAGCCGAAGCGAATGAGGTATCCGAAGACAAACAGGTTCGGAACCTGAGATACGAACAGCGCGAGAAACTCACGCTCGCCGTCATCGTTGACGAGAAGGTTCTTCAACGCGGGCGGCCGGCATTCCTGGGGAACAGTTGGAAGATCGAGCCGTTCCGGACCATAGATCAATGCAATGCGTGCCAGAACCAATGCGGAGCATGCGGCAGCGACGAGGAAGAAAGAGACGCAAAGGTACTGCTCCCAAACTTCGGAGACGAGGATGCCACTTGTAAGCGTCGCGCTGAACATATTCAGAACGCAAAGAAGAGGAGCGAACAACCAGAGCAGGATTGCAAAACGAAGCAGATAGGCGAAGCTGGCCCATTTTCCAAGGGCAGCCAGAAAGGATCTGACAGATTCAGGGAAGTTGTTCATCAACCCATTTCTCCCGGGGGTGGAGATGTCACGACAGCGATCAGGTCTTGTTTTCGGTTTTCAGCGCTGGGCGGCTTTCCGCGAACGAGGAAGCGTCGGCGCCGTCTGCTGGACTGGATCGAACGCAGAACTGGGCAAGGATGAATCGCCTTAGCATAACCTGAAATGCTCGTGAGCGGACGCGAGAATTTGGAGTGTGGCCGGTGTTACGAAAGGCTCTGGTGGAGTTTGTAAGATGGTGTGAGCACATCCCGCATTGAAGAGAGCTTTATGATCGCGCATGTACGCGGCAAGCTGATTCACAAAGAACCCGGTCAGGTGATCGTTGAAGCCGCCGGTGTTGGGTATGACATTGCGATTTCGGTGCCGACGTTTACGTCATTGCCCAGCGTGGGCGCTGAGACATCGCTGCACGTTCACACGCAAGTGAGCGAAGATCAGATAGCGCTTTTCGGATTTCTCGATCGCGAGGAAAAGCGCCTGTTTGAGCGGCTGATCACGGTGAGCGGGGTGGGGCCGAAGCTGGCAATCAAGATTCTGAGCGGCCTATCACCGGAGAGAACCGTGCAGGCGATACGCTCTCAGGATCATGCGCAACTGACGCGGATTCCAGGCGTGGGAAGGAAGCTTGCGGAGCGGCTGGTTGTCGAACTGAAGGACAAGCTGGAAGATTTCGCGGTGGCTCCCGCACCGAGTTCAGTTGCGGGACCGGCGGTGGACGATGTGCTCTCAGCCCTGACGAATCTTGGATATCAGCGGCCTGCGGCGGAGAAAGCGATCGAGCAGTCGGTGGCGAAGGAGAAGGCGCTGGCTGGGGATTTCGATGGACTGTTCAGGGCGGCGTTGAAGGTGATTCGGTGAAGCAGCTATTAGCTGTCAGCTTTCAATATTTCGGAATGTTTTGTGGTCAGTTGAATGCCACCTCCAGATTCGGAGTCTGGTTTTCCGCTCAAGTTTAGGCTCGTCAACTCGGATGGTTGCTCTTCTCGATCAGCGAAGATCTCATCTCTCTCCTCTTCGGTGTACGGCTTGGGCCGAAGTATCGCCTCCTGTTCTTCCTTACTGGATTTGAGAGCCATAAGAGCAGCAACAATAAAGCCCGAAATAAATCCACCCACATGCGCCCAGAATGCGATCCCGATGCTGCGGGTCACACTTGTGATCAGACCCAGCACGAATTGCTCGCCGATCCACGTTCCCACCGCTCCTCGTGTCAGCGCATTGAAGGTCTTTACGTGCCACCAGCCAAGATAAAGTTGCAGGTCGAAGGGCGAGCGCGGAAACAGGACGAAGTACATCCCGGCAACGCCTGAGATTGCGCCGGAAGCTCCGACCATTGGAATCGTGGACCCCGGTGTGAACAATGTCTGTACGCCTGCTGCCCCGAGCCCAGAAGCGAAATACGCGAGGGCGAAGAGCCAGCTTCCCATCCGCTCTTCCAAGCGAGGCGCGAACATCCATAGGAAGAACATGTTTCCAGCCACATGCCAGAAGCCGCCATGGAGAAACATGTGAGTGAAAAGGGTGGTAGTAGTCCAGTGAGCCGAGTGGAGGCCAAAACGCTGCACAATCTCAGCGTTCGTTCCACTCGCGGTTAACGCCAGCCACACAAGGGAATTCACCGCGATCAGAGCACACGTGAAGACAGGCGTCTTGACGGGTGGGCAATCTCGGTTGACCGGAAGGATGAACACGAACCCTCACCGATACGTAAGGTTATCGGAGAAATTCTGCCCATCTTAAATCAAATCCTATGCACTGCCGCCATGACAAAGGTGGTATGGCGATAAACTCAGCTTTCACGCCGTTCGTCCCACTTCGTTTTCCTCAGGAAAGATGCGGGCTGTGCATGCACTGCGGCCTTGATTTTTCTACACTGGCAAACGTATGCCACGCACTCCCAAGGCTTCTCCAGCAACACCGACTCCCTATTTCCGGCCGGAAGCGATTGCGTTTCTTCGCAACCTCGCGAAACACAATGACCGCGACTGGTTTCAGCCGCGCAAAGCTGAGTTTGAAGCGCTGCTGAAGGAGCCGATGCTGGCGATTGTGCGGAAGGTGACAGAAGCGATGATGGATTTCGCTCCGGATCACGTGAGGCCAGCGGAGAAGAGTGTATTCCGCATCTATCGCGACACGCGATTCAGCCACGACAAGCGTCCCTACAAAACGCACCTTGCGGCATGGTGGACACATATGGGCTTCGATAAGACGTCGGGCGCGGGATACTACTTTCAAGTGAGCCCAAAGGGAGTCATCGTTGCGGCGGGCGCATATATGCCGGAGAAGGAGCAGCTTGCTGCGATCCGGAATTGGCTGCTCGAGAATCATGATGATTTTCGGAAAATCCTGAGGAAGCCGACAGTGCGCAAGACCTTCAGCGAGTTCGAGGGCGAGGCTCTGACGAGGCCGCCGAAGGGGTTCCCTGCGGATCATCCGGGGATGGATCTGATTCGCTGCAAGCAATGGGGAATGAGTGCAAATTTGCCGGCAGGAGCAGCGCAGCGAAAAGATTTCGTGAAGGTACTGGTGAAGCATTTCAAGCTGCTGTCTCCGATGGTGGACGCGCTGAATACGCCGATTGCCGCATCGGTTTCACCAAAGAGAAAGGTCCTTTTCGGATTGCACTAGCGTGTGAAAGGCCCGATTTCGCGAGGCTTTCTGACCCAAAAGTGGCAGAAATCGGCCAAAAACCCTTGTTTTTGGCATAAAAACCCAAAAAACCCAAGAAAACTGTGGAAAAGCCGAAGTTTTTGATTGACTTCGGTCTGCCTCAAGCCGCATTGTTACGAACGACAGGGTTCTCGAGAACCCGCATGAATAGAGGGGTTTCGTGCAATACGTTGCCTGCGAGCGTTTTCAATCGAGGCTTAGGAACGCTTAAGGTCTGCACTCCCCCATGCGGTCGCTCCAAGGCTTCTCTGAAGAGGTTCGCTGAAGAGGCAGGGCGGCGGGATACCAGGCAACAACCAGCGAAGGAGAACATCACATGGCAACAGGTATGACGAAGACTGGGCTGACCCGGCACATGGCCGAGAAGCTCGAGCTCACGAACAAGCAGGCAAGCGCTTTCCTTGATCTTCTGGCGGAGACCGCGATCAAGGAGACCAAGAAGAATGGCGTATTCGTAATCCCCGGCATCGGCCGCCTGGTGAAGGCGGAGCGCAAAGCGCGCATGGGCCGCAACCCGCAGACGGGTGAAGCGATCAAGATCAAGGCGAAGACGGTGGTGAAGTTCCGCGTGGCGAAGTCGGCCAAGGACACCATTGCGCCGCCGAAGAAGTAGTTTCATTTCCTGAGGGGTGCAGTACAAGCTAGGGGAAGGGCGAAAGCTCTTCCCCTTTTTTGCTGCGATCTATGTGACGAAATCCGGGTGCAAACTTTGTGCGACTTTTGCGCACAGATACATCCAAAGAGCATGGCGATGCCGATTGAGCAAGGGTCAAGCACAAGTGGCGCAGTCGCAGGATCGGTTTCGATTCTGCTCAGGCTGGAAGGACTGGTTGTGGCAGTAGTGTCCCTCGCGTTATATGCGCGAACGGGCGCGAGCTGGTGGCTTTTTGCAGTGCTCTGGCTGGCGCCGGATCTCTCGATGGTTGGATATCTGAGGAGGCCATGCCTGGGAGCGCGTATCTACAACGCAGCGCATACATACCTGCTGCCGGGGGTGTTGGGGATTTTGGGATCGCTGCTGCATGCGAGCGCGTTGTTGCCGTTTGCACTGATCTGGGCGAATCACATCGGAGTGGATCGTCTGCTGGGATACGGACTGAAGTACTCGGACGGCTTCGAATTCACGCATCTGGGAAAACTGGGCCGACGCAGAGTCAGTGCACTGGTTGGGAATTGATGGCCGCTCCGGGCAGGAAGGCACGTACGACGAGAGATGCGCCGAAGAAGATGAGAATGATGCGACCTGCCAGTGCGAGATCGTAGCTGCGCGCAAAGACGAGGATGCCAACGAGAACCCCGACAGGCGTGAGTTCTGCTAGAGATGCGCGCAGCCATTGAGGTTTTGTGCCTGAAGATGTAGGCGCACCGCGGAGACGCGGAATGAAACGCGGGGCCGCATGAAGATAGGCCGCATAGGGTGGTCCGACTTGAGCGACGAGAAATGATTCTTCTCGGATTGTGAGTCGGATCATAAACACCGCGACCAGAACGATTGCGAATAGAGCGCCCGTTGCGGGCATCAAAAAAGCCATTGCGGCGACCATGCACCAGAGGCCGACATAGAGCGGGTTACGGACGAAGCGATACGGCCCGTCTACGATCACTTCACGCGCAATCATGCTCAAGCTGTTGACGGTGCCCGGGCCCAGGTAGGCGGAGCCCGTGATGCGGAGAAGTATCGCGATTAACGCGAGCAGGACGGCGATGCCTATGAGAGCGGTTGTGGCAATGCTGAAGGATGCGACGCCGAGACGGCTGAGCTGGATCGCAAGCCACTCGATCAGCGAAATACGTTTGCCGATGTGCAAGGCTTCGATCCAAGGCGACCAGAAGCCAAGGATGATGATCGCTGCGTTGATCGCGACGCGCAGACGGAACTCAATCGCAGTAGCTCGCATGCCTCTCCTCGCCGGAGTGTAACACTCGGCGAGCGAGGGAGAAGCGGCGGGTCCCCAGTCGGAGCAGGCTAAGAAAGCCGGTCAATCATAGTGCAACGTGCGCGCCACATCGAGGCGCAGTGCGCGCCGGGCAGGCAGGAGCGCAGCGATGGCCACGATTGCTGAGAGAACGATGAGTGCGGCTGCGTAGCCGATGGGGTCGAGGTTGCTGACCCCAAAAAGCGCAACACGCAAGAGGCGGGATCCGAGAGCCGCGGCGACTGTTCCGAATCCAAAGCCGAGTGCCACCGGCCATAAGAACTGACGGAGCACGGCTGACAGAACTGCCAGAGGTCGGGCGCCGATTGCGATGCGAATAGCGATTTCTTTCGTTCGCTGCGAGACCGTGAATGCGACGAGACCGATGAGACCGATGCCGGCCATTGCTACGGCAACGAGGCCGATGGCGCTGACCGCGGTTGCGATCATTGCGAGGCGCGACACATTTTCGCGATAGAGCGACTTGATCTGGCGAATTTCCGGCAGAGCTTTCGGATCGAGGCTCAGACTGATGGATTTGATTGCTGGAGCAAGCGAGCCCGGTTCGCCGGTAGCGCGGGCAATGACGACCATCCCTGGCATGTCGTCTATCTGCGCGGGCCAGTACTGTTCGGCGGCATCGTCATCGTTCAGGGCGTTGATGTGGGCGTCGCCCGCTACACCAATGACGGTAACTTTCGAATTGTCGCCGCCGATCTGCTCTCCAAGCGGGTTTTGGCCGGGCCATTGCTGGCGCGCGAAGGACTCGCTGACGATGACGGCATGCTTTTCTCCGGCAAGGAAGGTACGGCCTGTTTTGAGCGGGATCCCCATTGTGGAGAAGAACCCAGGCTCCACCCAATTGGGATAGACGGTCACATTGCGGCCGTTGATTTCGATACTGCTGTTCGAAACGATGTGTCCCATTGGCGGTAGCTTCACGAGCGAGACGGAGATCACGCCGGGAACGGAGTGGAGACGGGTCTGCATCAACTGGAGGTATGCGCGAGCCGCTTCAGGCGAGTAGCCATGCTTACCAAGCTGTGGGTCGATGGAGATGAGCTGCTCGTATCCGAATCCGGGATCGGTGTAGAGGACATGCTGCGTGGCACGGACGAGGAGAGCAGCAACGATCAGCAGAATGCAGCTTGCAGCCACCTGCGCGGCCACGAGGAACTGACGGACGATTGTTTTGTGTTGGCGCTGGCGCGCGATTTGAAGGGACGGGGCGAGCCCGAAGAATGTTGCAGCAAGAAAGGTGATGGCTCCCGTGAACAGCAGAACTCGCCAGTCGGGAGCGGCGCTGAGCCAACGAGGGGTATCGGGAAACGAGAGGAGCACCCGCATAACCACATAGCCCAGTCCAAGTCCGGCGATCGATCCAAGGGACGCGAGCATGAGGCTTTCGGTGAAGAGCTGGCGAAGGATCCGTGCTCGACTTGCACCGATGGCTAGGCGAATTCCGATTTCGCGTTCGCGCTGCACCGCCCGGGCCAGCATGAGACCACCGAGATTTGCGCAGGAGACGGCGAGGATCAGAAGGGCAAGCACACCGATCATCGCGGCGACCTCGTACATCCTGGTCTGCATGACCTGAAGATGACCGCCGGGCGACAGTTGAAGGAACTCGTTCTGGTCCCAGACAGCTTCCGGATGTTGCTTCTGGAGTTGACGGGTGAGAGCGCGAAGCTCCTGCTCTGCGGCCCTGGCGGATACGCCGGGGGCGAGGCGGCCCCACATCCGGACTGAGGCGTCCTTCCAGTCTGTGAGGACCTTGCTGCCCTCGATGAAATAAGGCTGCTGCGCAATCGGCAACCAGATCGCCGGATGTTGCCCCCCAAGGCTGGCGAAGTCGTAAGGCAGAACGCCGATGACCGTTGCAGGCCGCTGACCCACCCGGATGGTGCGGCCGATGATGGAGGGATCGCCGGAGAAGCGCTGCTGCCACAGCTCCCAAGTCACGACTACAGATGGCTGCGATGCGGGCGAGGCGTCGAGGCTGGGCACAAACAGACGTCCGTATGCCGCGGGCGTGCCAAGCTCGGTGAAGTAATTGGGTGTGACGAAGGATGCACTTGTGGGCTGCAGATCATCGTCGATTTGCATTGGTGGAACGCCGAGGACGGCGATTGCAGCGGAGAGGTTCCGGGCTTGATCGCGATAAAAGGCGAAGGATGGGTAGGACATTTCGCTGGCGTAGGCGTCGAGAGAGCGGCGTTCCAGGCGCACAAGGGATGCTGCGTCGCGCACGGGCAAGGGCTTGAGGGCGACCATGTTGAAGAAGCTGAATGCCGCGACATTGACACCGATGCCGATGCCGAGAACGAGCACCGCCATGAGGGTGAACCCAGGGGAACGGGCGAGGATGCGCGCGCCGTACTGGAGGTCCTGAACAAGACGGTCGAGCCAAGTCCAGCCCCACGCTTCGTGGGACTGTTCGCGCATGCGAAGCATATTGCCGAAGTTGTTGCGGCCTGCCTGAGACGCCATCTCGCGGTGGAATTCCATGTCGGATGCGAGCTCGGCATCGAGACGCCGGCGGTTGAAAAGATACGCGATGCGGCGCCAGAGTTCGCCCATGAGAACCTCCTATGCGGTGCGAAGAATTTCCTGAATGGCCTGGGTGATGCGATCGTACCCGGCCATTTCGGCTTTGAGTTGGGCGCGGCCCTGCGGGGTTAGGCGATAGAAACGCACCTTGCGATTGGTCTCGGATGTGCCCCAGTCTGCGGTTACCCATCCTTTGAGCAGCATTTTCTGAAGAGTGGGATAGAGCAGGCCTTCTTCAACGGCGAGGACCTCGCTGGAGAGTATGTGGATGCGCTGGGCAATCGCGTATCCATGGAGCGAGCCTGATTGCAGCACACGGAGGATGAGCATAGGGAGCGCGCCCGGAGGCATTCCCTCTTTAGGCCTATTGAACATAGGCATAATCATCTTATGCCTGAAGGACGAGGTCAAGAGTGTAAGGTGCTGATGTGACGAATGACTTGCAAAACTCGCATCGTGGGATTGATGGGCACCTGGTAATGATCCTGGTTTCGATGTTTCTGGCCATGGCCGGCGTTTCGAGCGGGATGGCCCAAGGCAGTGTTGGCGGAACTAGCGATCCCGTGCATGTGCAGGTGGATTTATCGAAGCGGGTGGGGCCGTATACGCCGATATACAGGTGGTTCGGGTATGACGAGTCGAACTACACGACGATGAAATACGGCAAGCAACTGCTGAGAGAACTGCACGATCTGAGCCCCGAGCCGGTGTATATCAGGGCACATCATCTGCTGACTTCAGGAAATGGCGTGGCAGAGCTGAAGTGGAGCTCGTCGAACGTGTTTTCCTTGGATGCCAATGGGAAGCCCGTCTACGACTTCACGATTACGGATCAGACGTTCGATGAGTATCAGAGGGCAGGCGTACGGCCATTTGTTGAGCTGGGGTTTATGCCGAAGGATCTGGCCGCTGAGGTGGAGGGTATCAGCGAGTATCAGCTGCACTATCCGAAGCCGACGATGGGCGGCTCCGTAAACAATCCACCGAAAGACTATGCGATGTGGGGCGAACTGGTTAGGAAGTTCACGGAGCACCTGGTGCAGCGATATGGAAGAGAGCAGGTGAAGACGTGGTACTTCGAGGTGTGGAACGAGCCGGACATTATCTACTGGCACGGGACAGAAGCCGAATACCTGAAGCTGTACGACTATGCAGTTGCGGGTGTGAGGGCGGCACTGCCGGAGGCGAAGGTGGGTGGGCCGTCGACGACGGGACCGGGATCGGAAAAAGCGTCGGCTTATCTCGATGGCTTTCTTCGGCATTGTTTGAACGAGAAGAGCGCTGCAAATGGAAAGCCGGTACCGCTGGATTTCATCTCATTTCACCCGAAGGGGCACCCGGAAACGGTAGATGGGCACGTACGGATGGGGCTTGCGGCGGAGCTGAAGGCGGCAAAGGCAGGTTTTGAGATTGTTGCGAAGTTTCCGCAGTTGCGGAAGGTGCCGATCGTGCTGAGCGAGGCGGATCCGGAGGGATGCGCAGCTTGCTCGATGAAGGTGAATCCGGCGAATGCCTACAGGAACGGGCCTTTGTATGCGACCTACACTGCGGCGGCGATGAAAGGGCTGTTCGACCTGCAGGATGAGTCGCAGGTGAACCTGGCGGGGATGCTTTCCTGGTCGTTCGAGTTCGAGGGCAAGGAGTACTTCGAAGGATTTCGGACGCTGGCGACGAACGGGATCGATAAGCCGGTGCTGAATGTGTTCCGGATGGCTGGGTTGATGGCGGGCGACCGGGTGGAGGCAAGCAGCACGAGGACGATCGGGACAGACGAGATTCTGAAGAGCGGCGTTCGCAGTTCGGCCGATGTGGATGCGATGGCGACCAGGGCGGAGCGGCAGGCGGCGGTGATGGTGTGGAATTATCACGATGATGATTTGCCGGCTGCAAAGGCGCATGTGAAAGTGACGGTCTCGGGAGTTCCGGCGGAAGTGACACGTGTGCTGCTGCAGCACTACCGAATTGATGAGACCCACAGCAATTCGTATTCAGTGTGGAAGCAGATGGGGTCCCCGCAGACGCCGACGATCGAGCAATATGCGCGATTGAAAGAGGCGGGACGGTTGGAACTGTTGAACTCGCCGGAGTGGCTGGATGTGCACGACGGGCAAGTTACGGTGGAGATGGAGCTTCCGAGGCAGGCGACGTCGCTGTTGAAGTTGGCGTGGTGATGGGCTAACGGCGGGGGATGCGGAATTGGCATCCAAACGTCGGTATGTCTATGAAAAGGATTTCAAGGCGAGATTTGTTGAGAGCAGGCGCGATAGCCGGCGCCACGGGATTGGCGGGATCGCTGATTCCGGGATGCGGATCAAAAGGCGGCGGGACAGTCGGGATTCCGGGAACGAGCTCCTGCGGGAAGCTGACGGACATCGAGCACGTGGTGATCATGATGCTGGAGAACAGGTCATTCGATCACTACTTCGGGACTTACAAGGGAGTTCGCGGGTTCAGCGATCAGAGCGCGGCATATAACCAGCCGTATCCCTCGAACACTTCGAGCGCTCCGGCGGGAGCGCTGCTGCCGTATCACCTGGATACTGCAACGACCAACGCGTCGTGCACGCATGACATTACGCATGACTGGGTTCCGCAGCACCAGAGCTGGGATGGCGGCAAAATGGACGGGTTCGTTACGTCGCGGCTCGGGATCAATGCGAATGACGCGGTGCTGTCGATGGGGTACTACACGCGCGCGGATCTACCGTACTATTACGCGCTGGCGGATGCGTTCACTCTTTGTGACAACTACTTCTGCTCGGTGATTGGGCCGACGGATCCGAATCGGTTGTATTCAATGGCGGCGTCGATCGATCCGGATGGGAAGAATGGGGGGCCGATCATCCAGACGCTGGTTTCGACGAGAGCGTCGATGATTGGGAAGTTGACGTACACGACAATGCCGGAGCAACTGCAGGCGCGCGGTGTTTCTTGGAAGGTGTACAACGCGCCGGACCAGAATGTGCTGAACGGCGTGTACAGCGACAATGTTCTGCCCTACTTCAAGAACTTCCAGGATCCGAGTGGCGTGCTGTTCAAGAATGCGTTCGGGCCGCAGTTTCCGACGGACTTTGTGGCGGACGCGACATCGGGGAATCTGCCGCAGGTGACCTGGATTATTCCTTCGGTGGTGGACTCGGATCACCCGCCATCTCCGGCGCTGTTCGGAGAGTTGACGGTTTCTACGGTTGTGTCGGCGCTGACGGCGAATCCGGCGGCGTGGGCGAAGACGGTGCTGTTCATTACTTACGACGAGAATGGCGGGTTCTTCGATCACGTGCCACCGCCGACTGCGCCTCCGGGGACGGCGGGAGAGTACCTGACCGTTCCACCGGTACCGGATCCGACCCTGGAAGGAAGTCCGGCGATTACAGGACCGATCGGGCTGGGATTCCGGGTGCCGATGATCATTGTGTCGCCGTTCAGCCGCGGAGGGCTAGTGTCGTCCGATGTGTTCGATCACACGTCGTTGCTGCGGTTCATCGAGACGCGGTTTGGTGCGGAAGTGCCGAACCTGTCGGCGTGGCGCAGAGGGGCAGTTGGAGACATGACGACGGCATTCAACTTCAACAAGGTGGATACGTCGGTTCCCTCGCTGCCAACCCCGAGCACGTCGCTAGGTGGAACGATTACCGAGTGCGCGGGAAACCTGGTGGGGTTCTCTCCGCCACAATTGCCGGCGCAGCAGACCATGCCGACGCAGGAAGCTGGCAGCCCGGTGCGGCCGAATGGAAGCTGCTGAGGGAAGGTGTATCGATCAATGTCAGGTATGTCCGGAGTTCGGCGCCGGAGCATACCCCCTCCCCCCCCCCGCATTTTTTGCACGTAATACATGCGACGTGGGTTAGCTCGGGGTTTACCACCGGGACTGAAGCATGGAGTCGCAAGGCCGATGCTTGGAACAGCCATCCGAGCCGTAGTCTGGCCCAGAGTCTGGCCGATCAAGTTGAAAGGCATGTCCCAGGTCCGTACCCCCCCGGTAAAAATGCTCACTTTAATGGAAGGAATTGGACCTAGACGAGCGTTGATACAGCAGTTGAGGCTTGAACGTGATCTTCTCCTCTTTCCAAGTGGCGCGCAACCGAGGTATAAACCCCGATGCGCCGAATGCAATTTGAGAATGTCCAAGCCTTTGCGGTTAGAACCAATCGCACTTGCGTCTCGCCTCTGCGCGACCTGCGCAGTTGAAATCTCGAGGGCAATGAAAAATCCAACGTTCTTCTATTGTGCGCCACGAGAGGGGAATTAACTGCAAACCGGCGGCGATCCCTTTTGCGATCGCTGCTTGAAGTCGACCGATTGTTACCCAGAGAACGCACGTGCTGAGGGCCGAGATGGAAGCAGAACTGCGCCGGATTGGCATTGATGAGATTGTGCCGGGAGAGACCAATTCGCTGATGTTCCATCTGAATGATTCGCAGCCGAGTGCCGCCGAGGTGATTGAGCGGGCGCGTGAAGACGGAGTGTTTCTGCGCGATGTTGCAAACATGGGAAGCAAGCTGGGAGCGCGTGCGCTTCGAATTGCGATTAAAGATAGACCCGGCAATGAGCGACTGTTGCGGACGCTGGAACGAATCCTCTCGCGGCTGGAAGATCCAACCGCGGTGGCACAGCCGGTAGCGAGCGGATTGTAGCCTCAATTCACAGTCAGGTTGAAGGTTGTGGTGGGTGCGGGCGTGACGGCTGGGTTGCCGGTGCCGGTTACGGTGAAGGTATAAAGGCCGGGGGTGGTGCCGGTGGTGTTGGCGTTACCGCCGGTGCCGCCAGAGCCCCCCGAACTGCCAGTGCTTCCGCCGCCACCGCAGGCACTAAGCCCCGCGAAGGTGAACAGCAGGAGGAAGAGGCCGAGGCGTGTGCGCAGGCTGCGCCGGCGAGCGGGGATTCCGAGGAAGACAACAATTGCCAGAAAGGTGCCGCTTAGGCCAGCGTTCCGGAAGAATGACGGGCGTACGAGCGAAGCGGTTGGGGCTGTGGTGGCAACGGCGAGGTATACAGAATCTATTGAGGAACCGTAAGAGCCATTCATTGGGATGGTGGCTCCTAAGCATGTGGGAAGATGTGTTGCGCCGCTTGGGGTGTTTGTCAGCGCGCAAGTGAAAGCAATGGTGCCGTTATAGCCATCTGTTGTTTTGATCTGGATGATTTCGGATGTGGAGTTTCCGCGCGCGAGCGAGATATTGCTCTGAGGAGTGAGGGTGAAGGTGGATGGATTCACCGTTATGTTTGTGGATGTAACTCCGGCCAGGTAGGACGGATCTCCGGTGTAGCTGGCGGTTAGAGTGTCGGTGCCGATGGGAAGGGTATTGGATGGAATGCTGAAGGTGGCAGTTCCGTTGATCACAGCCCAAGGACCTACGCTCCATGAGCCCGAGGAGAGTGTCACGTTTCCGGTCCCCTGGCCGGCAGAGCCGGAAATTGCAACGGCGACTCCGAGTTGCAATCCGGCACCCACGGTGGTTGCTGCGGGAGTGATTGTGATGGTCGGGTTGATCCTGGTCCACTGAGTCACATTCACGGTGGTGGAGGTCGAGGAGGCAGCGTAGTAGGAATCGCCTTCGTAGCTGAGGACAAGCGTATCGGGGCCAGCAGGCAGCGTGCCGGGGGGAATAGTGATTGAGTACTGACTGTTGAGGACCGCTCCGGGCGGCGATGTGTAATTGCCAATCGAGGCCCAGACATACCCTGATGGAAAGCCGGAGCTGCCATTGACTGTTCCGTTCAATATGAGAGGAGCGTTTGTGAAGATGCTGGTGGAAGACGGCGTCACCGTTGTGGTGGTTGGTGCAGCAGTGACTTTGATTGGAACGTCAATGCCGGCTGGCAAATAGGTCGAGTCACCCGCGTAGGAGAGTTCGACTCTATCCTGGCCGGCAAAAACGCGATTGCCGGGTACGTTGAAGACATACTTGCCGCTCGCGAGCTGCCCTTGAAGCGAATACGAGATGTGGTCGATGTTGAGGAACCCAAGCGTCACCTGTCCCGTGGGAACAGAGCCAGTGCCCGTGATGTTCACGGTGACAGTGAACGGGTCGTTGGCAAAGAAGCTGGACGGGGATGCCACAGCCGTAATTGCCGGCGTGAGTGCATTCACAGTTTCGGTTGCTGATCCGGTTCCGGATTGGAAGGTGGTGTCCCCTGGATAGGAGACGCTGACCGTGTCGGTTCCATTCGGCAATGTGTTGGGAGGGATGGTGATTGAACAGGTCCCCACGGAAAGGGTGCAGTAGGAGGTCCAAGATGCGGCGGTGAGTTGCACGGTTCCAGTGGGCTTGGGGTCGGTGGCGCCTCCGGTGACCGAGATGTTGGCTGTTATGGGGGTGTTTGCGCCGATCGAAGTGGGATTGAGGGTGACGGAGACGGTTGGTGTGATTTTATTGACGGTGATCGCGGCGGTGGCGCTGGATTGCGCGTAGGTGGAATCGCCCTGGTAGCTTCCGGTGAGGTTGTAACTGCCCGCGCTGAGGGAGAACGCAGGGATCGTAAAGGTGTAGGAACCAGAGGCGAGGGGTTGAGCGCCGCCGTCGTACCCACCTCCGACGATTGTGACGTTGCCCGTCGGAGTGCCGGAGGATCCTTTCACGGTCATGACGACCTGCAGGGGCTGATTGAGGACGATGGTGTTCTGATCAGGTGTGAGGGTGACGGTGGCTGGGGTCGTGCCGAGGAGGGACGTCCAGCCGTTGACGACGTTAGCGACGTTGAGTGAGCCGAGTCCTGTGGCCTGGTCGTAGGCTTTGCCTGCGTTGAAGCCGGACAGAATGCCCCAGGTGTTGCCGGTGTGGGTGATGGTGCAGTTTAGCGCGCCGGATTGGCAGGGCGTAGCAATGGTGCTGGCGTCGATGTCGTTGAAGTAGCAGGAACTGCTGGTTTTTACAGATTCAGCAGCGCATCCGGCCCAGGACTGTTTGGCGGCGAGAGCGTAGAGCTCGGGATTTGGACTGCCCTGATTGACGCCGGCTTTCTGGTTGATGAGCGCCATGACACCGGCCATTTGTGGAGTGGCGACAGAGGTGCCGCCGACTTCCTGCGAAACGGGCTCGCCAGAGGTGCTGGTCGTAGTGACGCAAGAGCCGGTGGCAGAGACGCAGACGAGGGTCGCGCTATTCCAGAGGCCATTGCCGGCGAAGAAGGAGAGGTCGGGGATATCGCGCTTTCCGTCGGAGGGGATGCCGGAGACGCCGGATTGCCAACTCGGTTTGGCGTAGCCGCCGGAGCAACTCGAGGGATCAGGAATCGTGGTGCTATTGCTGGTGCTGTTGGTTGTGCATGTACTGGCGCCGCCGCCACCGCCAACGGAATCAACGAAGAAAGAGAGGTCGATACCGTAGCGCTGATAGATCGTGGAGTTTCTCTGAACGACGAAGTTGCAGGCAGATTCGGGATCGGTGATGCCCGAGTAGCCCAGGTACTTTGCGAGGGATTCGAGGTAGGCGGCGCCGAGCGAACTGGCGCAGCTGTCGTTCCATGGGATCTCAGGGACGTATCCGGCCGCGCTTGCTCCATTAGCTGCGGAGTTGGATGAGTTCCAATATGGCGAGACTGAGGAACAGCCTGATGATTGTCCGTTGGAGCTGATCGTGGGTTTGCACCAGGTGAAGTCTGTTCCGCCGACGGCCGTGACGTAGGCGCTGGAGGCGAGGCCGTTGACGGAGAGTCCGAAGCGCGCGCCGTATGGGAGGCTGGTCGCGAGGCTCTGGTCGCAGGTGGGTGAGCCGGCATCGCCGGTGGCGACGAAGATGGCGATGCCTTCGGCGGCACCCGTCTCCCAAAGATTGTTATAGGCGGCGTTGCCGCTGGTTCCCATGAACAATTCGCAAAGACCATAGCTAACGCTGAGGATTTTGGCGGTGTTGTTCTGGATGACGTAATTGGCAGAGGAGTAGACAGTGTCTGTGGTGGGCGAGGTCTGTCCAGAGACGACGAGATCGATCTGGGCGTTTTTGGCGACTGCTCCGGAAACTTCGACGTCGAGGGTGTTCTCGAAGAGGTCGCCGATGGTGCAGTAACCGGAGTAGGCGAGGCACTGCCCGGGATCGACGCCATTGGCGACGATGGTATTGAGAGCTGGTCCGGCGGGGAGGCCGAAGACGGAGCGGTAATTGGCGACGTCCTGCGGATTGATGTCGCTCGTCGCGGCGATGGCGATGGTCTGCCCGGTGCCGTCGGTACCCGCGTTCCAGAGCGGGAGGACGTTGTAGATGGTGGCGAAGTCGTAGGGAGTGACGTCCTCGATCGGGTAGGAACCGTTCTGGGTGGAGATCGTGATGCCGTAGTCAGGATGGGGAATCGTTGCGGCTGATTTGGGGGAGTTTGAGCTCGGTTCATCTGAGGCTGGCATCCGGGTCCATCTGCCGGTGGAGGCGTCAAGCTGGGCCTTTTGGCCGATGCGATGGAGGGGGCGGGGATGGAAATCGTGCAGGGCTTTTACGCCCATGACGACGGGCGCGAGTGCTGCGGGGATCTGCGGATCGCGCATGTTGGCGATGTGAGTTTGGCCGTTTGCCTGGAGATGATGAATCTCGGTGTGGAAGGCGCGCTCGACTTTTGAGACCGTGCCGCTGAAGCGGATGGACATGCGATCTTTGGAGACTTCGGCGATGGCGAAGCCGTGGCTCGTGAGCCAAGAGGAGATGGCGGCAATGTCGGCGGTAGAGGGTCCGAATTTCTCGCCGACTTCGACCGGCTCGAGCCAGCGATGGAAGCTGGGAGAGGCGGGATCGTACTGGCTGGCGACGAAGGTATCGAAGGCTGCCTGCTGCTCAGGGCTGCGGCTGAGAACCAGGACGAGATCGGTCATGGCGAGATCGGGACGGGCGTGACCGAGGTCTGTTTTGGCGTTAGCAATCGGAAGAGTGTTGCCGCTGAGCGAGACGAGGTGGTCGTCGTCGATCTTTTCTGTGATTCGCGGGAGGGGCCGCTGGGAGCCGGCAGACTGGGCGAGCGTATGGGTTTCGAAGACAGAGATGAACGCGAGGCATAACAAGGCAAACAAACGCACAGAGCGCATGGAAAGGTCCCTCTTTGAGCTTCTGCGCCGGCCTATCAACGCGTGCGTTCAGCCAAATTCGTGCAAGCCATTTCGTCTGCGCCGGTTCTTGCCCCAGTGCGAAGTCCCAAGATACAGCTGTTGTTGAAATCGACAGAATTGTAGCGCTTTCGAGTGCGATATGCATTGATCGGAAAGTGGGATTGAGAGATTTGGCTCTGTTATCCTGATTGGTTTACTTGAAGCGCGTCGGGAGGTGCTGAGTATGCCGGAACACAGAGGAAGGAAACACCATCAGGATCGGGTGGCCGAGACGCTTCGGGAAGAGATTGGCGCGATGATCGAGGGGGAGCTCTCGGATCCGCGCATCTCGTTCTGCTACGTGACAGAGGTGGCGCTGAATCCCGGGGGGAAGTCGGCGCGGGTGTACATCGCAGTGGACAATGCTGTTCCTGATATCGAGAAGGCCGAGCTGGATACGATTGCGGGGCTTGATGCGGCGAAAGGGTACATTCGCTTCGAATTGAAAGAGCGGATGGGCGTGCGGCACGTGCCGGATTTGACGTTTCTCGCGGACCGGTCGGGACGATTCCAGGCGCGGATCGAGGAATTGATGAGTCGCGCGCGGAAGCGGCAGAAGGCGCCGGTGGAGTAAGAGATGAATTTGCCACGGGCCTGGGCCCGCGCAGAGGACGCTGACAATCGCGATGAGAGTGCAGCAGCGCGGATGGCAGCGATCCTGAAGGTCATGCGAGAAGGTGAGCGATTTCTGGTCTGCTCGCACTCGGGGCCGGACGGGGATGCGGTGGGCAGCATGCTGGCGGTGGGGATGCTGCTGGAGGCGATGGGCAAGCGGGCCGATCTGATGAGCGCGGATCGCGTGCCGGTGGTACACCGCGCGCTGCCTGGTGTGGAGAAGATTGAAGTTGGGCTGCGCGTGCACGGGCCGTACGATGCGGTGATTCTGCTGGAGTGCGACGGTGTAGAGCGCACGCGGCTGCAAGGACTCGAGAAGTTCTTCCAAATCAATATCGATCATCATGCGAGCGGTGTGGAGTTTGCCGATCTGAACTGGATCGATAATGAGGCTGCGTGCGTCGGTGAGATGGTTTACCGGCTGTTCAAAGCGGCGGAGATCGCGCTGACTGCTGAAGCCGCCACCTGCATCTACACGACGGTGCTGACGGATACAGGTGGATTCCTATATGGCGGGACGCGGGCTTCGACGTTTGAACTGGCGCGGGAATTGACGCTGGCGGGCGCGGATCCGATCAGAATTGCGCAGCAGGTGTATTTTTCGATGCCGATGTCGAAGCTGCTGCTCTTGGGCGCGGCTTTGAGGAATCTGCATCGCGAGGGGCGGCTGGCGTGGTTATCGATCACGCATCAGGACATGGTGCGAAGTTGCGCGGTGGAGGAAGACTGCGAAGGCATTGTGAATTATGCGCTCTCAATCGCCGAGGTTGAGATTGCGGTCTTTTTGCGTCAGCTCGAGGAGCCGCGCGTGCGCGTGAGTTTGCGGAGCAAAGGGCGAATCGACGTGGCGGCGATTGCGGAACGGCTGGGCGGAGGAGGTCATGAGAATGCAGCAGGGTGCACGCTGGAAGGGCCGCTTGAGCGCGCGAAAGAGCAGATTGTGGGAGAGTTGCGAGCGGTGATGGGAAGTAAACGTGGCTGGGAAAGCGGCGTAAATCTGATAGCCTAGCTTCTCAAGTTGATGTGCCTGGGCGGGGCAGAAGTCTTTTCCTGTCCGATAACACTCCAACCCCATGGAGTCCGGCCGGAAGACTGGCGCGATTCGCTGGTCTGGAGAAATTGCTGGAAGTGGAAACACAGTTGGAACCAGTTGTTACTGAACCGCCGGAAGGCCGACGATTCCGCCTACCTACATGGGCGATAATCTGCGAGGCCGCGGTGTTCGTGGTCTTCAGTGCCTTTTTCATCTTGTATGGGGTGGTTCCGCTCTTTGGCGGAGACGGCCTGGGGCTGGTGGGGGCCGACGAGCCTCGGTATGCGCAAATTGCGCATGAGATGCTGGTGCGGTTCGATGGTGCGCACTCGCTGAGAGAGCGGCTGACAGCGTGCGTTACGCCCTATCTCTACGGACATCCATGGCTGGAGAAGCCGGCGCTGTATTACTGGCGGGCGATGTTTGTGTTCCAGGAATTCGGGGTACACGACTGGAGCGCGCGGCTGCCCTCCGCGAGTTTTGCGTTCATCATGGTGGCGCTGATCTACCTGCACATGCGGCGATTCAGGCCGGGCGGGCACCTGGATGCGGCGCTGATCACGGTGGCTTGCGCCGGGATTATCGGGTTCTCGCGGGGCGCATCGACGGACATGCAGATGGCGGCGCCGCTTTCGATTGGGCTGCTGGGCTGGTATGCGTGGTATGAGACGAATTCGAAGTTCTGGCTGTTTGATATTTACTTCTTCACCGGGGTAGCTACGCTGGCGAAAGGGCCGGTAGCGCCGTTTCTTGCGCTGCTGATTGTGTGCGCGTTTGCTTTTCTACGCAAGGAGTGGTCGATTGTGCAGCGCTCGGTGTGGTGGCCGGGCATTGCGCTGTACTTTGCGATTACGCTGCCGTGGTTCATCGCGGTGCAGCATCAGAATCCGACGTTCTTCAGGGAGTTCTTCCTTCAGCACAATCTGGAGCGGTTTGCGACGAACCGTTATCAGCACCAGCAGCCGTTCTGGTATTACCTGGCGGTAGTGGTGCTGGCGGTGATGCCGTGGACAGTGATTGCTGCGCGGGCGTTCATTGATGGCGTTCAGACTTCGGTGGCGGAGTGGCGACTGCGGAGATTGAATCCGAAGCGGCGCCCACCGAAGAGGCCGGGGGATGCGTTTCCGGAGTTCCTGGTGCTGTGGGCGATTATCCCGGTCGTGTTCTTTTCGTTTTCGCGCTCGAAGCTGCCGGGGTACATCCTGCCTTCGATTCCGCCGATCACGATTCTGACGGGAGACTATCTCTTCAGGAAACGGCAGCCGGGATTGAACCGGTGGGAGCTGGTGGGTCACGCGGCGCTGTGCGGCGTGATGGCGATGTTCGCGTTGCTGATGCCTTGGTTTGTGAACCATGGACCTGAGATGCCGCCCACTCGAGCATGGTCAGTGGCGCTGCTGGCCTCACTGGGCGCGGGACTGCTGATCATCGTGGTGGTGAAGGGATACGGGGTGGCACGGCTGCGGCTCGCGACGATGGGCGTACTGGTGGTGCTGACGTTTTTCCTGTATGGAGTGGGACCATTTTTCGGGGTCCCTGCGATTGCGTCGACGAAGAGGGTGATTCACGTGCTGGACAGGTCGTACTCGGCGCGGCCACTTGCCGATCGCCTGGAACAGCTGGCGCCGTCGGATGAGACCGTCGCGGTGTTCAGGGTTCGACGGGATGTGGAGTATGGCCTGGCGTTCTACCGCAACCGGGAAGTAGTGAACTACGAGGACATAGGGGTTCCAGAAGGGGAGCACCTGCTTGTGGCGAGGGTAACGGGGCGCGGCGGGGCGGACCTGCACACTCCGGCTGCTCTGCAGCAATACCTGGAAGGGCGGCATTACGAGGAAGTTCTGAGTTGGCCGGAGCAGGGGTTGGAAGTGTACCTGGTGGGTCCGCGATAGCTCTGCGCGGTGATAACAACATTCGGGCAGTCTGTAACTTGCGGGAAGCTGCCAAATCGTGTCAAAGTGACCGGGAGAGCAGGCGGCGAGTTTTGGCCGCGCGCTCAGATTCGCCGGGGCCGGGCGGGCGCGTCAAAGAAGGTAGAAGTTCGTTAGAGGAAACATGGCAGCGGGCGTGAGTCTTGAGATCCTCGATCTTCGGCATTTTGCCGCGCCGGTGCTGCGACCGGTGCTGGATGCGGAGGGTGAGCTGTGGAGCAAGCGGCTGCACTGGGACTATCGCTCGAGCGCGCGCCTGCTGATGCAGTATCTCGATAATCATCTGTTGCCAGGCTACGCGGCGCTGGAAGCGGGGCAGGTGACGGGATACACGTTCTGCGTCTACGAAGAGACGAAGGCTGTAATCGGGGATGTGTTTGCGATGCCGGGGCGAAATCCCGAAGCAGCGGAGTCGGAGCCGGAACCTGAGCGAGAAATTGAAGCGACGCTGCTAAAGCATCTGTTTGAGACTCTGCTGAACTCGCCGAATGTGGACCGCATCGAGTCGCAACTTCTGCTGCATCCCTCGGGAACACATGCGGAGATCTTCCGGGCATCGGGATTCGATCTGTATGGAAGGCAGTTCATGGTTCAGCCGCTCGCGGGGCACTGGAGCAGGCCGCGCGTGGAGATGCCGCCGGAACTGGAGCTTCGACCATGGCGGGATGATGACTTGAATGCGGCGGCTCGATTGATCTCAACCGCATATTACGGGCATCCGGACAGCCTGATTAATGACCAGTACCGGTCGGTGCACGGGTCAATGCGATTTCTACACAATATCGTTCGCTATTCGGGATGCGGGGTGTTTTCGCCGCAGGCATCGCACGTGGTGGTGGAGCGAAGTACGCGCGAGCTGGCCGCGCTGGTGCTGGGGTCGCGGGTGAGTCCGCAGAGCGGTCACATTACGCAGCTATGCGTTCATCCAAAGTTTCGGAGGCAGGGACTGGCGCGCAAGATGCTGCTGGTTGCGGCGGCGCACTTCGTCGCCCAGGGTGTAAGCGAGATTTCTCTTACGGTGACAGAGGCGAATACGCAGGCAATCGAGCTCTATAAGAGCGAAGGGTATGAGTGCGTGCACAAGTTTGACGCGGCGGTGTGGGAGAGGCAGGGAATAGGAATAGGGAATAGGGAATAGGGAATAGGGAATAGGGAATAGGGAATAGGGAATAGGGAATAGGGAATAGGGAATAGGGAATAGGGAATAGGGAATAGGGATACTTAGATGCTCATTCGTCAGCTAGCGGGCGATAAGGTACATGACCCAGCTAAGGACGATTGCTGACCCTACAAAAAGCGAGAAGCAGTAGAGGCCGTAGCGGAACATGCGCTGTGGTGTTTCTCGCTGAGTGATGCCGAAGACAGTGGATGCGAAGACTCCGAATAACACTACAGCTGTGAAGTGGGAGGGTGAGAACACTAGGACTTCCTCCCGGTGCGAATGTTGTGTGCGTCTACGGCGGAGATGATGTTGAGGAGCCCGGCAACGACGATGAAGCGGGTGCCCCAGTCGGCTACCGTGAGCTGGACCGAGTCTGTTCCGAGGCCCATTGCTCGGCCGACAAGATAGAGCAGACCGCTGCCGAGATCGCCGAGAAGGCCGAGGATCTCAAGGATGTCGTGTGCGTTGGCGTAGAGCTTTCCCTGCATGGCAAGGCCGATGGCGAACATGCAGACGATAGAGATGGCGAGCAACGCTCCGCGACCCCATTTGCGGAGCAGGAAATGTCCCGCTCCGGGGATGAGCCAACCTGCTATGAGAGGAAGGAATACAAAGCCACTCTGAACGCTCTTTGGCGCAGCGGCTCTCTTGTTCTCAGCTTCTGCCATTCCTTCTTGACTATATCGCAACGCGCCGGGTGATCAGGGTTGGGGGTCTGCGGGATGGTGGTCAAAGCTGATGGCGCGTGTCATTTTCCATGAGCCGTCTTTGTGGCGCCAAAGCGTGATGAATTTCGCCTCTCCCAGATTGTGAGGATCGTCGGGGTGAGTGAATCGGTGGACACCGATCTCCACGGCGCCGAAGCCCTCCATCGGGTAGATCTCAAGTGTGCCGGGCACAAGCTCTCGATGAACCTTCCCGCAGATGTTGTTTCTGATCGCATCAATGAACGGTTGCCTTCCGACAGCGAGGCCCGTCTTGTCGTGGTAGAACTCAAGATCTTCGGCCACCAAAGCACCAAGCTTGTCTAGCTGGCAATTGTTGTAGGCGGAGAAGAGCTCGCTATCCAAACCAGCGACCGTTTGATACAAGGGATCGCTGGCTGGCAGCCCCTGCTTGCTCTGAGGATGAGCCAATGGGACGGCGGCGACAGACGCCAGCAAGACGATGAACAGACGTTTCATTGGTGACCTCGCAGAAAAGATCTGCCTACCGCTACAGGTACGTATCTCCGAAGACGTCAGTTCCCAGTGGGGATGATGCCGGCGTTTTCAACCATCAGAATTACCGTGCGCTTTGGGGCGCGGGTGCGGTGGACAACGTTGCGAGGAACGACGAAGCCCTGGCCGGGGTTGAGCTCGATGGTTTTGTCCTCGAGGTCGATGAGGAGCTGGCCTTCGACGGTGAGGAAGAATTCGTCGTCGTTGTCGTGCTTGTGCCAGTGGTATTCGCCTTCGATGATTCCAACGCGGACGACAGAGTCGTTGACCTTGCAGAGGGTCTGATTGAACCACTTATAGTTCTTCGCGTCGGGTACGTTGATGTCGATGACTTCGAGCGGCGGGTGGAGGATGTTGAGGCGAGTCTCATAGGGGAAGGCGGCGGTGCCGGCCATGGGGGAACTCCTTGCGGGGAGGATAACAGGCGCTAAGAGAGTACGCCCATTCGGAACTGCATGCGAAAAGACTCACTGGGCGAGGCGGATCGGCGTGAGGCTCCGCGCACAGCGATGATTTCCGTCAAGGATAGTGCGACGTGGGGGATTGCGAAAGTAACAGCTGGGTGCACTCGTGAGTGAGCGGCATCACGGCAGGCAAGTGAACTGCGGGCGAAATTAGATAAGTACTTCAAGAAATCTTAGTTTCAGGGATTGCGTATGCGGCCCTGGACCAGGCATGCAGTTTATTAACCCGGATCTAGATACAGTCAGTCAGGAGTAGGGCCTCTGGAAGAGGCTGTATTCCATCCACAGGTGAAGCGCAAGGAAGGCCGGAAAGACAGTACGTGCCACCTGTGGAGCGATCGTCAAAAACGCCGACAGTGAACTTCTCCCGCTGTTTTTTCGGTGGTACGCCGCCGTACCGCGAGGGGTTCACCCATGAAGAGGTTACTGTTTGTCGCATTGGCGCTAGTGGGCTGCACAGCATCCACCCAGGCCATCACTGTTTCGACGCCGACGAATGGCGCTGTGGTTACGTCTCCTTTCACACTGAGTGCGAGTACGAAGACTTGTGCGGGACTTGCGGCTGTGTCGATGGGGTACTCGATCGACAGTGGAACAGCGGTGATCGAGCCGACCTCATTCACGGCGAAGGTGACGGCAGCGCCAGGGCCGCATGTGCTGCACGTGAAGTGCTGGGGACAGAAGGTCAACGATCAGGTACTGCTGAACATTACGGTGCAGGCCACTCCGGTTTCGGATATCACAGTTGCGACGCCCTCGAACGGTGCAATGGTGACTTCGCCGTTCACGGTGATGGCGAGTACGAGGACGTGCGCCTCTAAAGCGGCTGTGTCGATGGGGTACTCGCTTGATAGCGGTACTGCAGTGATTGAGCCGACTTCGTTCACAGCCTTGGTGACGGCTTCGGCGGGTCAGCACGTGCTGCATGTGAAGTGCTGGGGACAACAGGTCAATGATCAGGTGTTGCTGAATATCAATGTTGTTCAGCCCACGACTTCAAAAGGGCCGGCGATTCCTTCCTATGCTTACGTGCAGCAGCAGATCGATCTTCTGCCGGGGTGGCGGATCAAGCACGATCCTGCAACGCCGGGGACGGCAACGGGTTCGATGACGGTGGTGAGCGATCCGACACTGACGGGCCAGACGGTGAAGTACACAACAACGTTCACGAATGCCGGGGGGATTCTGTATTCGAATACGTACGGACACGATACGGATTCGACCAATTTTGTTTATGACGTTCATGTGTGGCTCACGGCGGACAGTGTGCTGAGCAACCTGGAGATGGACGGCAATCAGGTTATCCGGAATGGACACACGATCATCTATGGTTTTCAGTGCTCGGGATACTCGAACACGTGGGAATATACAGTGAATGCTGGAACGGTGGATTCGCCGAAGGCGCACTGGCTGAAATCGACTGCGCCATGTAATCCGGCGAAGTGGACGCGGAACACGTGGCACCATATTCAGATCAGCGTGTCGCGGGATGACTCGGGGAACGTGACGTATCACTCGGTTTGGTTCGACGGAGTGGAACAGCCGATCAATCAGACGGTGATGTCGGAGTTTTCGCTGGGTTGGGCGCTGGGAGCGCTGGTGGCGAACTTCCAGGTGGATGGGCTGGGTACGAGCGGGTCGGCGACGATCTATGTGGACAATTTGAAGATGTCGCGGTGGTGAGAAGAATAGGGTTTGGCCGGCGGATCGAAGCTGATTCGCCGAACCAACATTGATCGATAAGTTGACAGGATGCAGCGCTGACGATAGAAGCAAGAGCATGACTCCGGATGATGCCCGCGGCCGGCGTGAATATGTATTTCCAGTTCTTCTTCTGGTTTGCCTGTTCATCGTCATAGCGTGGTCGTGGGTTGGAGCCTATGACCGAGGTACATGGTGGCTGGAGTCATTCCCTGCGCTGATGGCAATTGTGATACTCGCAGCGACCTATAAGCGTTTTCGATTTACCAATCTTGCTTATCTGTTGATTGCTCTTCACGCCAGCATTCTGCTGGTGGGAGGTCACTATACCTATGCACAGGTGCCGCTCTTCAATTGGGTGCGCGATCACTTCCACCTGGCTCGAAATGATTATGACAAGCTCGGACATTTTGCCCAGGGCTTTGTGCCGGCGATTGTTGCGAGAGAGGTACTGATTCGGAGAAGGGTCATTTCCGGGCCGTGGTGGCGTGTGTTTGTGGTGATGTGCATCTGCGTTGCAATCAGCGCGTGCTATGAATTGCTCGAATGGGGAGTGGCAGTAGTTGAGGGAAGCGGCGCGGATGCGTTTCTGGGAACGCAGGGTGATCCATGGGATACGCAGAGCGATATGTTCTGTGCGCTGATTGGGGCGGCTGTGGCGCAGATATCTTTGGCACGTGTTCATGATCGGCAACTGGAGAAGGCTTCGCCGGTTCGCCCCGGCGCGATTGTCTGAGCGCTCGGCACCTCCAGAACGCGCGTTGTTTTCTATGAGATTTTGAGGCTAGATTCTTACCAGTTCGCGCTGGATGTTGCCGGTGACCCAGGCCTTGCCGGTGGAGGTGAGCATGTCGATTTCGCTGCGAATTCCGAACTCGGGGAGGTAGATTCCGGGTTCGACGGAGAAGCAGGTGTTGGGAAGGATGCGGCGTTCGTCGTGAGTCTCGAGATTGTCGAGGTGGGCGCCGGGGCCGTGGATCTCGTGAGCGATGTTGTGGCCGGTGCGATGGGTGAAATAGTCGGCGAAGCCGGCGGTGCGGATGACATTGCGCGCGGCGTCGTCGGCTTCGAAGCCGCGGATGGGGCGGTTCTCGGCGAAGGCGGAAGTGACAGCGCTGATGGCGGCATCGCGGGCGCTACGGACGGTTTCAAAGACGAGCTGTTCGCGATCGGATGGCTCGCGGCCGACGACGGCGGTCCAGGTAATGTCGTAGAAGATACTGTCGGACTCGTCGGTGCGTCCCCAGATGTCGATGAGGAGGAAGTCGCCCTGCTTGATTTCTGAGGTGCGGTCGGCGGTTGGCTCGTAGTGCGAGTCGGAGCAGTTGGCGTTGACGCTAACATTGGGGCCGTTTTCCCAGACGAGACCGCCGCGTTTCATCGCTTCAGAGAGCCACTGGACCATGTCGAACTCGGTGACGTGGGAGTTGCTGCCGTCTGTGGGGCGGACGCGGCGTCCGATCTCTTTCCAGGCCTCTTCAAGGATGGCGTCGATGACCTGCTGGGCGACAGAATGCGAGGCGATCTGTCGGTCGGTGAGGACGGCTTCAAACTGGCTGACGAGGTCGGCGGAGCTGACGATGTGTTTGCCGAGGCTGCGGAGAGATTCGATGGTACCGGCGTCGACCATGGAGACATACATGATGTCGTTGTTGGGCGAGTACTGCATGGCGATGCGGCGAAAGCCGGAGAGCATGGCTTTGAGGCCGGCACGGAGTTCCTGCCAACTGGAGTAGAGACCTTTGGAGCCGGGAAGCGAGTCGAGACGGCCTTGTTCGATGCGGTGATTTAGCTTTCGCGGCTCGCCGGTGGCGGGAATGAAGTAGTACCAGCGGCGGGTGATGTGCGCTTTGGGATCGAGGCCGAGGATGCTCTCGCCGATGGGGTCGCGGTGGTGATGGTCATAGAAGAGCCAGCCGTCGAGGTTCGCATCGCGCAGAGCAGATTGAATGGCTTCGAGGTTCATGGGGAAATTGTAAGGCAGGGGCAGTGAGACCAGGGGACGAGGCTGGGATGCGGCGTCCTGTGGGTCTGCCGCTCGCAGGTGTGCTCATTTGGTGGCGACTGACCATTCTTCTTTTGCGTGGGTGAGGAAGGCGTCGCGGTCTTCAGGGAGGATCCAGCGAGCTCTGATGAGGCCGTCGAGGGCCTCGGTGTAGCGGCGAAGGTAGTCGTCTTCACTTGTGTAGCGTTCCGCAATGGAAGGACGGGGATCGTCGGCGCGTTTGCGGTCTTCGATGGTTTTGGGGAATGGAATCCATGACGCTTCGAAGGAGACGCGTTCAGTTGGTGCGCCGATCGAGGGATCACGCAGGTTCCAGCCTGTGACTGTGGCAAGAGGAACAGTGATCTCAGGGAGGCGGACGCCGTCGCGTTCATTGCCATCAGCGTCGACTTGCGGAACGAGGACGGGAAAGGCGGGGCCCACACGCGGCGGCTGTATGGTGAGGAAGCCGCTTTGCCACTTGGGACCGAAGTCGAGCCGTTCACCGGTAGAGGCTTCGTGAGGAGTGTTTACGCGGGGGAGATGCGGGAACGCGTATTTGGCAAGCGGGACGAGTGTGCCGTCTGAAATGTGTGGGTAGCTGCTGGGCGGAGGCAGCGTTCCGTTGCGAAGCCATGCGTCCATGTTGGCGATCATTGAGCGCCAGAAGTAGCGGATGGGGAGAGGCGACTGCGGTTCCTGGCCGAGGAGGTCGGTGGTTCCTTTCGCGGGCGGGAAGGGACCGCTGAAGTGCTGTAGTCCGGTGAAGTGGTAGATGCGGACGTTGTCGGAGATGGCCGCATCGCGCCTGCCGTCTGCCGAGATGTGGATAAGAGCGGCGGCACGGCCCCAGTATTCGAATGAAGTATTGGAGAAGAAAATCTTCGGCACGGTTTGGTCGGCGCGAGCGCGGTCGAGGAGGCCGGCAGTGGCGTGCGTGACAGGATCGGTTTCGGGAAGGTCGGTGAAGGGGAAGATGTCGGTGGGGAAGAAGACGGAAGAAGTTGGTTGGGCATCGCGCGAGGGCTGCGCGAAGCGGTAATTAAAGCTGCCCCGGCCGGCTCCGGCTACGTGGGCGAGGACTCCGTCGAGTGCGATCCGGCCTTCTTCGTCGGCATTGAAGCCTTGATAGAGGAAGTTACGAAGGAAGCGGCCGTTCTGCGATATGCCTTCGGCAATGACACGCTGAGCGGGCGTGACAGCTTCGGGATTGTGTTTGGCGTAGGAGGCGAAATCGCGGAATGCTGCAAATCCACCACCGGCGACGACCGGGTCGGATACGACGTAGACGTATTCGTAGATATGACCGGGTTGAAATCCGCCGTTGAGATGGATGTGACGGTTGCTAGGAGCGAGTTTGCCGTTGACGGTGTGAGCGAACTGCCATTGCGAACGGGGGATGGTTTTACGCGGAGCGTTGCGGGAATCGCGAACTGTGAGCGTGTTGCGCGGATCGCCGGGCGCGCTGACAGGGTATTCGGTGCCGCCGATGCTGCCCAGGATGAGATGACCGAGCGGGATCTCGTCGAGGGGCTTGGATAGCATGAGATCGCCGCGGAGGAGACCGGTGATGGTTTTGCCGTTTTCCTTTGCTATGGGCGCGTGAAAGCGGAGCGGGTCGTCGCCGGCGGCGTCTGCCTGCCAGCCGAGGCTGACGATTGTGAAGCCGTTGCGAAGGAGCCAGGCATCGCCGCCATCGTGCTCTATGTTCCAGTCGCCGCCATCGACGAGGGAGATGATGCGGCTGCGACCGCGGTTTGGATTTTCGAGAAGCAGAGAGCCGTTGCCACGATGAGGATCTTTGGGCCGGATGGCGATGAAGTCGGCGGAGAACTCGACTTCGCCGTTGCGTAGATTGACCGCGTTCTTGAGGTCGACGATAGCCCCGTTGTGGGGATTGTTCACGGGCAAGGAGAAGTAGACGGTGCCGAGGATCCGTTCATACGGGCCGGCATCGCCGAAGGTCTTGCCTGCGAGCACGTCCTGGCGAGTTTTAATCTCCACTCGTGAAACGCGGGCTGAGACGTCTGCCGAAGCAAAGAGGAGCAAGAGCGGGACAAGAAGGGCAGCCAGTTTTGAAGGCATGGACCGGAGGATACCACTCGTATCCAGTGAGAAGGTGTTGGCGTATTCTGGGGCCGCGATACAGGAGCGTCGAGTGGCATCGAATGGTGATGTGATTCAGGGTCGGTACTTTGCAGATTTGATGAGTCAGCCGGAGGCGCTGCGGGCAACATGGGATGCGCTGCGCGGAACAGATGCGCTGGAACCGGTCGGGCGGGAGTGCGGGCGCGAACGATTCGAACGAGTGGTGCTGACCGGGATGGGAGGATCGTTCTTCGGGCTGCATCCCCTGGCCATGGAACTGGCGGCGAGCGGGTGGACTCCAATGATGGTGGAGACTTCGGAGTTGATTCACTGGTACCCGGAGTTGCTGCGGGATTCGACGCTGGTGGTTGCGGTGTCGCAGTCGGGGAAGAGCGCGGAAACTGTGCGGTTGGTGGAGATGAATGGGCGGCGAGCGAAGGTGATCGGGGTGACGAACTGGGCGGACAGTCCGCTGGCCAGGGAATCGGATTTCACGCTGATGACTGCCGCAGGTGATGAGTACACCGTCTCATGCAAGACGTATGTGACGACGCAGATGGCGCTGCGGATGCTGGGGGCGGTGCTGAGTGGTTCGGATGCGGAGGCGAGATTGCGGGAGATGGAACCGGCTGCGGAGGTGTTCGGCGAATATCTCAGCGGTTGGAAAAGGCATGTCGATGAGTTGATTGGGATGCTGGGCGGGATGCGAGATGTCTTCCTTGTGGGTAGAGGCGAGTCGTTGACGGCGGCGCAGACGGGGGCGCTGACGATCAAGGAGTCAACGCACTTCCACGCGGAGGGGATGAGCAGCGCGGCCTTCCGGCACGGGCCGTTCGAGATGCTGCAGGACGGGATCTTTGTCGGGGTGTTTGCGGGAGATGCCAAGACACGTGAGCTGAATGAACGGCTGGTGAAGGATGTCCAGGGGACAGCGGCGCGAGCGGCGCTGTTCGCAGATGATGCGGCAGGTGTTTGCAGGTTGCCGAAGGTGACCAAGGCACTGCGGACCGTGGTGGAGATTCTGCCGGTGCAGATGATGACGCTGGCGCTGGCGGCGGTGGCCGGGCGCGAGGCCGGGAAGTTCGAACGGGCGACGAAGGTGACGGCGGTGGAGTAATGGCTGAACGTGTAAGCAACAGAAGTCACTTCCTCGTCGGCATCGTATTGTTGATGTTCTTTGTGCTGTCGTTCCTGACGAACATTCTGGGACCGATTATTCCTGACATTATCGACAGCTTTCACGTGAGCATGGCGGCTGCGGCATTCCTGCCCTTCTCATTTTTTCTGGCATATGGGGTGCTGTCGGTGCCGGCAGGGTTCCTTGTGGACCGGTTCACCGAGAAGCCAGTGATGATGGGATCATTTGTGGCCGCCCTGGCGGGAGCGCTGGGGTTTGCGACGCATCCGACGTATGCGATGGCTATTGTCTCGCTGTTCACGATCGGGGCCGGAATGGCGATGCTGCAAGTGGCGATCAACCCGCTGCTGCGGGTGGCGGGCGGGGCGGAGCACTTCACGTTCAATGAGGCGGTAGCGCAATTTGTGTTTGGGGCGGCGTCGTTTGTGAGTCCGCTGATCTATGCGTACATGGTGAGCCACGTTTCAGAGAGCGGCGGGCCGTTGCTGCGGATGTTTGCACGGGTGACGCCGGCGGAGATGCGGTGGGTCTCGATCTACTGGATCTTTGCGGCGGTGGCGGCTGCGGTGGTGGTGCTGCTGAGCGTGATGCGGTTTCCGAAGATCGAACGGACTGAGGAGGAGCAGGCGGGGAAGACGGAGACGTATGCGGCAATGCTGCGGCGCGGAATGGTGTGGGCGTACTTTGGGTGCATCTTTGCGTACGTGGGATCGGAGCAGGGGACCGCGGACTGGATTTCGAAGTTTCTGATGCAGTATCACGGGTTCGATCCGCACACGGTGGGAGCGAGTGCGGTTTCGTGGTTCTGGGGGATGATGACGGCGGGGTGCTTTCTTGGAATGATCCTGCTAAAGGCATTTGATAGCAGGAGGGTGTTGCTGGGGTTTGCGGCATGTGCGCTGGCGGCGCTGACGGCCGCGCTGTTTGGTCCGGCGGCCGTGTCGCTGTATGCGTTTCCGGCGATCGGCTTTTTTGCTTCGATCATGTGGCCCACGGTGATTTCGCTGGGGCTGAACTCGGTAAAGGAGCATCACGGGTCGTTTGCGGGGATTCTGTGCACGGGAATCATGGGCGGGGCGGTGGTACCGCTTGTAATTGGAAGGATCGGAGATGCGGTCGGACTCCGGTGGGGGATGCTGGTGCTGTATGTGACGTTCGGGTGCGTGCTGAGCGTGGGGTTGTGGGCGAGGCCGATCGTGTCGAATGCGAGGTACGGTAGCAGGGACCAAGGTCACGAGCTAACAAGTTAACGAGGCAGTAGGGGGTTGTTCATTGGGTCTGATAGACTTTGGGACTAACATGAGCCTCTTTCGCACCAAGCCTCTTGCCACCTTACTGAAACAACTGGACGAAGGAGGGCTGAAGCGCACACTGGGCTGGCCCGGCCTGATTGCCCTGGGAATTGGCGCAATTATCGGCGCCGGTCTGTTTGCGCGCACTCCAGCGGCTGCGGCGCAGAACGCGGGACCCGGCGTGACGCTGTCGTTTGTAATTGCGGCGCTCGGCTGCGCGTTTGCGGGGCTGTGTTATGCGGAATTCGCGGCGATGATTCCGATCGCGGGAAGTGCGTACACCTACGCATACGTCACGATGGGCGAACTGGTGGCCTGGGTAATTGGGTGGGCTCTGATCCTTGAATACGGATTGGGCGCGGCGACGCTTTCCATTTATTGGACGGAGTATCTCAATAACCTTTTCCCCAATCTGATTCCATGGCAATGGCGGCATTCGCCCCTGCAGACGGGGCCCGATGGGATTCACGGGATCGTGAATGTGCCGGCGCTGGTGATTCTGGCAGTGATGACGCTGCTGCTGATCAAGGGAATCTCGGAATCGGCAACGGTGAACGCGATCATTGTGGGCATCAAGGTAACGATTGTGCTGATGATCATTGCGATCGGATGGCACTTCATCAATCCGGCGAACCACACGCCTTTCGTGCTGGCACAGGATTCGCTTCACCAGGGGATGTTCCAGCATGGCTGGGGCGGAGTACTGGGCGGCGCAGGGGTTGTGTTCTTCGCGTTTATCGGCTTTGACGCGGTTTCAACCGCGGCGCAGGAGACGATCAATCCAGGCAAGAACATGCCGATTGGAATTCTGGGGTCTCTGGCGGTTTGCACGTTTCTTTACATCCTTTTCAGCTGGGTGCTGACAGGAATTGCACCGGTGCTGGATTTCATCGATCCGAATAAGGGCATGGAGGCGTCGGTCTCGTACGCGATTCATACGTACATGCCGGGGTATGCGTGGTTATCCACGCTGGTTTCGGTGGCCATTCTGGCAGGCTTCACGTCGGTGATGCTGGTGATGTTGCTGGGACAGAGCCGCGTGTTCTTCTCAATGTCAAAGGACGGGCTGCTGCCGAAGCTGTTTGCCGAAGTGCATCCGAAGTTCCGGACACCGTACAAGTGCAATATGGTCTTGTATGTGTTTGTGGCGCTGCTGGGCGGGTTCCTGCCGGGCGACATTACAGGGAACATGACGAACCTGGGCACGCTGTTTGCATTTGTGCTGGTGTGCATCGGGGTCTGGATCATGCGGAAGAAGAACCCACACCAGGAGAGGCCGTTCCGGGTTCGTGCAGTTCCGTTTGTGTCGATCATGGGTGCGCTTTTCTGCCTGGCAATGATCATCTCGGTGGACGCGACGTCAAAGATTGCGGCAGGAAGCTGGATGGTGATCGGGCTGGTGGTTTACTTCCTCTACGCGAGAGGCCACAGCAATCTGAACAAGGTGGATGTGGGGGCTTTGGAGTCGAAGGCGGGAGATTAGAGAATCCATATCAAGTCGAATCGAGGGCGCATTGGCTTAGCTGGTGCGCTCTTTCATTTTGTTGAACGGATCAGGCGGCGCTCGGACTCGGAAGGTCCCGCCTACTCATCGCATGAAGCCGCGATGAATGGGGCACAGATTCGTAGTGCAACGGAGTCTGGTCTCGGAATCGGTATCCCCACAATTCTCAGGAGAGACTAAACACACTCCATCAGATTCGGGAGATGTCTTCCCAGGTCTCAGAAACGAGACCTGGGGCACCCAATGTTCTGTGCGGGAGACTGCGCTGGAGACTACAGCGCCGCGAGGGCGTCGGCCTGGGTGGGGAAGAGGCCGGCGTATTTGGTGATGCCTACCATGGTGAAGACCTTAGTGAAGTGAGGCGAAAGGCCGAAGGCGTAGACTTTCTGACCGGAGTTGGCGGCCTCGATGAGCATCTGGATGACGAGGGCGATGCCGCTCGAATTGATGTAGTCGACCTTGGTGAAGTCGAGGAGGACGAGCTTGGCCGTCTCTTTGGGGAGCGACTGATAGCTGCCGAGGACTGCTTCCTTTGAAGTGCTGGCGATATCGCCCTCGAAGCGGAGGGCTGTCACGTTGTGCCCGGCTGGGGAAGTTAACTGGTCTACGCGCGCTTTGGTTTCGCTCTGCACGATCTTGTGTCTCCGTATTGATGTTAGTCGTGTTTAGTCCGCGTTTGCATTAACGTCCAGGCGAATGACCAGCCTGACATAGCTGCTTTTACCGTTGGAGCCCTTGACCCATTCAGCTTCATCAACGAGGGCCTGGATGAGGAACATGCCCATGCCGCGGGGGTCTTCTTCGCCATGAATCTTTTTGTCAATGTCGGGCTTGGGTGGGAGCGTCTTCAGACCCTGGCCGTCATCGATCACCTTTATCTCAAGGGCGTTCGCGCCTGTTGAGAGAACTACGCCGACAGAGAGATCATCGTTCAATTTATTACCGTGCTCGATCGCATTGATGCAGGCCTCGGCTACGGCCGTTTTCAAATCTTCGACGCGATCTTCGCGGAAACCCATCAGCTTGGCCACAGCGGCTGCGGTGCTCATAGCCACCTTTTCGTAGCCAAGCTGCGAAGGCAGCCGCACCTCCACTGAAGTGGATTTCACGTTGCTCATGCAGGTGTCTCCGTACCCCGCACACACCGGCACAGGGCCAGTGCGGTCATGTCGTCACTTTGAGGTCCGCCCTCGGCAAAGTCCTCAATTGTTGTCCACAATGAATCGAGGATACCATCGGCCTCTTCGTTGGGGCATTTAGAAAATTCGTCCATAAGTCGTTCGGGGCCAAACTCTTCCTCGCCGCGGAAGACCTCAGTCAAGCCGTCCGTGTAGAAGAGCAGGCGGGCGCCCGGCGTGAATGTAGCCTCTTCGCTGGTGTAACGCATGCCTGGGAGAAGGCCAAGTGGAGTGCCCGCGGATTCGAACTGGCGGGCGGAGCCGTCCGGCATGATGAGGAAGCCGGGGTTGTGGCCTGCGTTGGCGACTTCGATCTTGCCGAGTTCGGGATAGAGACGCATGAATATCGCGGTGACGTAGCGACGACGGGCTTCTTCGCCTTCGCGCCAGTGGTGCTCGTTCATGCGAGTTGCGAGTTCGTCGAGAGGCAGGCCTGTGATGGCCATGGCACGGAAGGCGGCGCGGAAGCTGGTGGACATCATGGCTGATGCGAGGCCCTTGCCGGCCACGTCGGCTACGGCCAAGAGAAGGCTGCCATCGGGCTGCTCGACGATGTCGAGGTAATCGCCGCCGACTTCGTAACAGGTGACTGAGCGGAAGGCAACGGAGTAGCCGGGGATTTCCGGCAACGATTGCGGGAGCAGGGAGCGCTGGATATTGCGCGCGGCGTCGAGATCCTGCTGAACGCGAGCCCACTGCATGTTGCGCTCGTGATTGCGGGCGTTTTCAAGCGCTACCGCGGCCTGGAGGGCGAGGCCTTCAATGAAGTCGGATTCGTAGAGGGTGAGTTCGCGGCCATCGGGAGGAGCGACTACAAGCTCCGCCATGCGCTTGCCTTCGCGGTCTTGAAGAAGATAGAGCGGCAGTGTTGGGCCATTTTCGGTTTGTTCGGCAGGATCGGGGACTTCGCCGTAGCTAAGGCCCGTGCCGGGAAATGCGGCGCCCGCCATCTCGAGTTCGCGGACGACGATGCGAAGGACCGCGCCAAGGACGGCTTCTTCGCGGATGGTGGAGTGCACCTGGCGCGACGCCTCGAGCAGAGCCTGCAGGCGTGCGACCTGCTGCTGAAGATCGATGGTTTCGTTGCTGCCGGGCAGATGGATGCCTGCTGCCATGACCTCTACCTTACACTTCAAGGGAATCTCAATGTAACACGCGGAATGGTGCGGGCGTCCATCGCTTTCACGGGGCAGGTTTTATGCAATGGTAAGCAGCTGCAGGTTACGGATGGCAGTTCGGGCAGGCTATTGCGGAGTACCGCTGTTCTGTTCGGGCAGGAGGATCTCGATCAGCAGCCCTTTGGGAGTGGCGTTCAGGGCGCGGATGGTTCCACCATGGGCTCGAATGACACGATCGGCAATGGCAAGGCCAAGGCCTGTTCCTCCCGATTGTCGATCGCGGGCGGCGGCAACCCGATAGAACGGGCGGAAGATGTTGGTGAGCTCGGACTGGGGCACACCGGGGCCGTGGTCTCGCACTTCGATGCGGGCGAAGGGTTGGTTCGACTTGGAATCGTGTTGAAGGTGAATTTCGATCTGGGTACCGGGGTCAGTGTAGTGAATGGCGTTGCGAACTACGTTCTCGATGGCGCTGTGCAGTAGTTCAGGGTTGCCGTGAACAGAGAGGTTGCTCTCTGCTGCCAGCTTGACGCGATCTTGATTTGGATGGGATTCGAAGTTGGCATTGCGGACAACTTGCGCGATGAGTTCGACGAGATCGATCTGCGTCATTGAGACCTCGCGCGCTGAGAGATCGAGCTTGGCGATGATGAGCAGACGACCGATCATCTCGTTCAGGAGCGCAGTGTCCTGTTCTGCCTGATCGAATGCGGGGTCGTCTCCTTTGCGCTGACGAGCGAGATCGAGAGCGACGTTGAGTCGCGCAATCGGAGAGCGCAGCTCGTGGGAGACGTCGGAGATGAGCTGGCGTTGACGGGAGACGAGGTCCTCGATCCGGGCAGCCATGGCATCGAAGTCACGGATGAGATCGCCCAGTTCGTCGCCGCGCGGGGAGATGCGGGTGCTTGCGCGGGCAGTCAAATCGCCGGAGGCCAGCTGGTGAGCAGCTTCGCGCAATCGGAATATTGGAGTAGTGAGATAGCGCGTAAGCAGGTAGCAGATCAAGCCGGAGACGAACAGAGCGACTCCCCATTGCGGTGCGAAACCGAGGTGGCTCATGCCTGGACGCCCGCGCGGTATAGGCGGCGGCAGCTGCGTGGCGAAGATATAGTCACGCCCGCTGTGTCCCTTCAGGATCAGCGCCACGCGTCCGACTCCCGACCGGACGCCGAAGTCGGGAACTCCCGGTTCGCGAAGATCCGGAAGCATGTCCGCAACCGCCTCGCAGTCCGCGCCGGCAAGCACGTTGTGGAACTTGTCGAACAGGCAAGGATTGAGGAGATTCTCGTGCCTGAGTTGTGCCATGTATCTGGCAGCGGCCGCGGGGCCATTCTGCTCGTAGGTTGCGATCGCGGTCTCTCCGGACCTGCGCGCGGCTTCTATGAGTGAAGCATGCCATTGATACGGGGAGCTGTGCGCGCGAATCCAGAACGTGACCGCAGAGGCAATCGCGGTGATGAGCACGGTGGCCCAGAACCAAAGGAAAATCTTGAGGAGCAGACTGCGGTGGGTCAGCTTCATTTCGTCTCCGGTCGGAGGGCGAAGAGATAGCCGCTGCCTCGCACGGATTTGATTCGCTGGCCGTGTTCCGGGGATCCGAGCTTCTTGCGGATGTTGCTGACGTGGACGTCGATGACTCGGTCGAACGGGCCGAGTTTGCGGCCAAGTACGGATTCGGTGAGCTGTTCGCGGGTGACGACGTGACCGGCCTGTCGAAGAAGCAATTCGAGCAAAGTGAATTCAACACTGGTGAGGTTTAGAGGTGTTTCGTTGAACCAGGCTTCACGAGCCTGAGGATCAAGACGGATGCCGCCTGCGACGAGCGGGCCTGAGGAAGCCGCGGTGGTGGCAGAACGGCGGAGGATTGCGCGAATGCGGGCGATGAGTTCGCGTGGATTGAAGGGCTTGGGTACGTAGTCGTCTGCGCCAATTTCAAGACCGAGAATTCGATCGATGTCTTCGCCACGAGCGGTGAGGATCAGCACGGGGATCGGCGATCGCGCACGGATTTTACGCAGGACATCGAGGCCGCCCATGCCGGGGAGCATGAGGTCGAGCACAACGAGAGCATGGTCCATGGATAGGGCGCGCTCGAGTCCGTGAACGCCGTCGTGTACGGCTTCGATGGTGAAGCCTTCGGTGCCGAGACGTTCGGAGAGAAGCCTGCAAAGCTGAACGTCGTCGTCGACGATGAGAACGCGATCCATTCTGGGGAGTCTTGTTCCTCCGATCTTGATGGTATTCCAAGGGAAGTTTCGCAATTCGCGGATTTACAAATCTTTACTCCGCTTTGCCAATCTTGACCGCACACATTTCGATGCGCTGCTGGAATAGTGTTGTGCGGCGGCAGCGGCCGAGATGCAAGTGATCGGATCGCACGAGCATCAAGGAGAAGAAGATGAAACGCGTCAAATCGATTGTGGCTGGCTCACTGTTTTCAGTCCTGATTATTTGTGGTGGATGCTCACCGAAGATCCGCGCGCAGTTTGCACCGGGAGAGGTCTTTACGGTGCCGTTTGCGTTCAGGGCCGATGGGCATGAGATTGGAGCTGGGACCTACGAAATCCGGCGTGATTCGAGCCAGTTCCTGATCTCCATTCAGAATGTGCAGACGGGCGAGAAGCAGTTATTCAGCGTGCGGCCGGAGGAGCGCTCGGCTGTTCCTTCGAAGGGGCTACTTGTGTTCCACGGGTGCGGCGAGCAGAAGGAACTAAGCGAGTTTCACATTCGAGGAACAAGGCTTTACAGCGCGACAATCGACGAACGCGGGAAGAGCAACACAGATGTGGAGAGATGCTCGGCAAATTGGACTCCTACGATTGCGGCCAGATGATGCTGGTTGCCCATTTGGAAAAAGCCTTCGATCTCCTCCACGGTAGTTCGTCACATACTGTTTGACACCGATCAGCTGCGGGATTATTTTTCCCCTAAGACATTTATGGAAAGCATTCACGATTCAGGTGATTTGATTCCGGGAACGCTGGAGATGCTGATCCTTAAGGCGCTCTATCGCGGGCCACAGCATGGGTATGCCGTGGCGGAGTGGATCCAGGGAACCTCGCAGCAAGTGCTAAAGGTGGAGGAAGGCGCGCTGTATCCGGCTTTGCATCGGATGGAATTGCGCGGCCTTCTGAAAGCGAAGTGGGGTGCGTCGGAGAACAACCGCCGGGCGAAGTTCTACGAATTGACCGCTGAAGGGCACAAGCAACTGCTGGCAGAGTCGCGCAGATGGGCACGGCTGTCGTCGGCGGTTGCATTTGTGATGCAGACATCGTGAAGAGCTGATGAGGTGCTGCCATGAAACAAGATGCACACGCATTCCTGCTTCGGCTGAAGGCCCTGTTTGTGAAACGACGCCTGGATCGCGAGATGGCGGATGAAATTGCATTTCATCAAGAGATGCTGAAAGAAAAGCTGGTGCGGCAGGGGGTGTCCTTGAGTGAAGCGCATCATGCGGCGCGCCTGCGGTTTGGCGATGACAGAAGATGGCATGAGCGGCTCCGCGAACTGTGGCAGTTTCGATGGCTGGAGAACTTGCGGCGGGACATCGGCTATTCGGTACGAGTTCTTCGGAAATCGCCCGGATTCACTGCAATCGCAATTCTCACGCTTGCCCTTGGGGTGGGAGCTAATACCACCGTCTTCTCTATTGTGAACGGGCTTTTGCTGCGGCCGCTGCCGGTTCCGGAGAGCGATCGACTGGTTGTACTCGGGATCTCGCAAGGCCGACCGAATCCTGACTACAGCTTTCCTGAGCCGCTGTTTCGCAATCTGGAGAACAGGCACGAAACGTTCTCCCAGGTGTTTGCCTCCTTCGGGACCAACGCGGAGGCTAAGGGCAACAGCGGAACAGAGCGGGTACGCATTCAGATGGTGAGTGGCGACTTCTTCAGCGGTCTCGAAGTGGCCCCGCTGATGGGAAGAGTCTTGATGCGTGCGGACGACGCAAAAGGCCGAAGTCCCGCCGGATTTGCGGCAGTAATCAGTGAGGGATTCTGGAACCGCTGGTTCGGTCGTGCTCCGGATGTAGTGGGGCAGAGACTGCGAGTTGATAACGCACTCTTTACCGTTGTTGGCGTGATGCCTAAGCGGTTTACGGGAACGAATCCGTTGGAGCGTCCTGAGATTTTCGTCCCGCTTGCGGCGGAGCCAGCGATGGATGGAGAGCAGAATCTGACCACTGCCGGCCTCCATGCCTGGTGGCTGACCGTGACGGCACGCTTGCAGCCAGGCACCTCAGTGGAACGAGCGAATGCACAAGTGGCCGCCGCGAGCCAATCTGTTTTGAAAGAGCTTGCCCCGGACGCGAACTGGCTGAGGCAGCGAGACCGCGAACATTTCCATTTAGTTGCGGAGCCCGGGTCGGCTGGCTTCACGTACATCCGGCTCCTGTTCACGAAGCCGCTGGTTGCGGTGTTTGCCATGTGCGGCGGTGTTCTTCTGCTCGCCTGTCTGAATCTAGCGAGCCTGCTGATGGCGCGCGGGGCAGCCCGGCAGAAGGAGCTGGCAACGAAGCTCGCGATGGGAGCAACCAGAAGCAGGCTCATTCAGCAGTTGATGGCAGAAAGTCTGATGATTTCGATTGGAGGTACTGCTGCGGGACTGGCCGTTGCGCCCGGTATCGGCGGAGCGCTTTCAGCCCTGCTGCTTGGCGGTCAATCGGAAGTGAACGTCGACACAAGTCTCGACATTCGCGTCTTCGCCTTTGCGGCGCTGGTTTCGATTGTGGCGACGTTGCTGGTGGGGCTGGTGCCCGCGCTACAAGCGACTTCGAGCGGGCTTAATGAACAGATGAAACAAGGGCAGCACACGACCCAGGCGAGCGAGAGGCATAGAGTGCTTCCGCGCGTGATGATGGCGTTTGAAGTGGCGCTCGCACTCATGCTTGTTGTAGGAGCGGGTTTGCTGTCCTCGAGCCTCATCAAGCTGTACAGGTCTGGCGCCGGTTTTGACCCTCGCGGGCTCGAGAGCATTGCCATCAGCATGGATCATCAGCCGCTGCGGGGCGAAGCATTGATGCAGTTCTACCAGCGGGTGGGGGAAGAATTGAGGCGGGAACCGGGAGTGAAGGCGGTCAGCTGGCAGTGGATTGTTCCGCTTTCTCACATGACATGGGACGAGTCGTTCGACGCTGCAGGCGGTAAAGAAGAGGACATTCACGAAAACTCGGTTGGTCCCGAGTACTTCAAGGCGATGCGCATACCGTTTCAAGACGGGCGGGATTTCCGGTGGAATGATGGCCATGGCGGCGGAGAGAAGATCATCATCAATCGGACTGCAGCACAGTTGCTGCTGTCGGGACGCAATCCGATTGGACAGGTACTCAGCAAGAAGGACAAGGACAAAGTCATTGCGTACGAAGTTATCGGCGTGGTGGGAGACGCGAAGTACGAAGATATGCGACAGTCGGTTCCTCCCACGATTTATCACGCGATGACTCAGGCGGATAAAGATGAGCCGCCATCGTTCAATGCCGTAGTGCGGGTGGAGGGGTCGTCAGCAGGGTTGGGAGCGGCGGCGCGGTCGATTGTGCAGAAGATCAATCCAGACATTCCTGCGCCAAAGGTGTCGTCGATGGAGAGGATGGTGGATGAGTCACTCAGTGCGGAGAGGACGATGGCGCTGCTGTCGGGGTTCTTCGCGGTCTGCGCGCTTATGGTGACGGGAATCGGATTGTACGGGACGCTAGCTTACTCGACGGCTAGACGTACAACGGAGATCGGGATCAGGATGGCGCTTGGAGCGAAACGTGTGCAGGTGGCGAGGATGATCTTCGCGCAGAATTCCGCCGTGGCGCTCGCGGGAACGGCCGGTGGGCTGGGGTGCGCTCTATTCGGGTCGAAGGTGCTGGCGAGTTTTCTATATGGGACTTCGGTGCGTGATCCCTGGATTTTTGGGGCGTCGATCGTGCTGCTCGCTTTGATCGCCAGTGCTGCATCGCTGCTTCCGGCGCTGCGGGCGGCAAGGACGGAACCGATGCAGGCTATGAGATGCGAGTGAGTTGAAGGCCGAGCAAGATATTGGATTGCCCTGAGAATCTGATGCAAAAGTTGTTCTTCTCCTAAGAATTGGCTGCCCTTGCGATACTCACGCGGGGTATGCTCTTCTGCATGAAATCCCCAAATGTGCTGTGCGGGCGGCCGGTGCCCGGCAGTTTGTGGTGTGTGATCGCCGCAGTCTGGGCTCTGTCTGTATTGGCAAATCTGGCATATGCGGAATCGCAGCAGCCGTCTACGCCTACGATGAAGATCGAGGCACTCGGCAAAGGCGCGGCGCTGCTGGATGGGCCCTGGCAATTTCACATGGGCGACAATCCCGCGTGGTCGCAGCCAGATATCGATGATGCAACGGGCCATGACGGATGGGAGCAACTGAAGGCGGATGCGCCGTGGGGAGCGCAGACTCACCCGAACACGGAAGGGTACGGGTGGTATCGGCGGCACATTGATCTGACCCTGGCACCGGGTGCGCCAAGCGACGTGGCGTTGCTGATTCCGGCAATCGATGATGTGTACGAGCTGTATTGGAACGGTCAGCCGGTTGGGCATCTTGGGTCGTTTCCGCCGCGACTGGATTTTCAAAGCGCGATTCCTGCGCAGACGTTTGGACTAGGGCCGGTTCGGAGTGGAGTCCTGGCGGTGCGGGTGTACAAAGTGCCGTTTGCGTCAAACGATGATGGAACGGCCGGCGGATTTGAGGGTGTGCCGATTATCGGGAGTCCACAGGCAATTGCGGTTATCAAGGACTCTCTTGATTACAAGTGGCTGCGCGGGCAGCAGTCGCGCTTTGCGCTCACTGGGCTATACGGAATTGTCTGCTTGCTGAGCATCTTCGCGTGGATGCGGGATCGCAATCAACGGCTGCTGTTCTGGATGGCAGTGTACGCTCTTATGCCGACGCTGGAGCTGTTTCTCAATGGCATGCGGCTGCAGGCGTCGTCGATTTTGATTACGTTTTTGGTGCAGTTTGCGATTCAGTTGCGGGAGATTTCGCAGTGGTATGTACTGGTATATCTGCTGCAACTTGATGATCTGCCGCGGCTGATGCGCTGGATAAAGGTGATTGCAATCGGATCGCTGATTGCGGGCGCTGTCGACGGAAGCCTTGGGTTCTTTTATGGGGCGATGGCGAAGACGACATTCCAGATCACAGATGCTTTCCTGACTTTCCTGATCCTGCCGGGCGAGGCGATCCCAATCCTTCTGGTGATCATGGCGATCATGCGGAGGCGGAGGCTGGACTCTGCGCGGTGGATAGTGGCGAGCATCGCGCTTGCAAACGACGTGACCTATGCGGTCTCGAACATTTCGCAGCAGGGAGAGCGGTACACTCATTGGCCGCTCGCGGGATGGCTGCAGAACGCACACTTGACGGTGTTTGGAAATACGATTGGGCTGCAGTTTGCGCTTCGGACCGCTCTGTTTCTGGCGATTGTGTATGCCGTGCTGCGGTATGCGATTGACTATCGAAGACGGCAGAATGCCCTTGAACGCGAATACCAGAATGCGCGCGAGGTGCAGCAGGTGCTGGTGCCAGAGGCGCTGCCGGCGGTTCCTGGATTTAACCTTGCGAGCGCTTACAAGCCAGCGCGCGAGGTGGGGGGCGATTTTTTCCAGATACTGCCGATGGAGGGAGGCGGTGTCCTGGTCGTGATCGGAGATGTGAGCGGGAAGGGAATGCCGGCAGCCATGACGGTGTCGCTACTGGTAGGCACCGTGCGGACTCTGGCGCATTACACACAAAGACCGGGAGAGATTCTCACCGCCATGAACTTCAGGATGCTGAATCGGAGTGCAGGTGGGTTCACGACTTGCCTGGTAGTGCGGGTGGATGTTGATGGGAAGCTGACGATCGCAAATGCGGG
>Ga0207639_10000048_pt1 | contig 124627 bp, 120 predicted proteins | sample KBSCornC32_FD_184299 | JGI IMG/M metagenome (GOLD analysis project Ga0207639, IMG submission 184299) | Corn rhizosphere microbial communities from Kellogg Biological Station, Michigan, USA - KBS Corn C3-2 (SPAdes) (version 2) | ecosystem: Host-associated > Plants > Roots > Rhizosphere > Soil ... | reverse complement strand
TCGTCCACGCCCACCTCACGTACGACCACGTCCTCGGCGCCATGCTGGCGCGCCGCATCAAAGCGCGGTTGGCGCGGACGTATCACTCCGAGCGCGTCCTGCGCCGCGATCCGTTCTCGCTTCTCCTTCAGCGCCAGACGCCGCTGCGCTTCGTGATCAACGAGACGTTCGCCGTTCCCGGCGCCACGTTTACACCGCCGCCGGTCGACCATCGCGAATTCACGCCGGACGGCGAGAACGTTCGCGCGCGCTACGGGATCGACCCAGATGTGCCGGTCGCCGTCTCGATCGGCAAGCTGACGCACGACCGCGGCTTCGAGCTCGCGCTGCAGTCGTTTGCCGTCGTCCGCCGCACCTTGCCGAACGCCCGGATGATGATCATCGGCCACGGCCCGCACCAGAACACGCTCCAGGTGCTTGCGCACGCGCTTGGCCTCGACGTCGTCTTCGCCGGCTATCACGAGGACGATCTCGCCGAGCACTACCGCGCCGCCGACGCGCTCCTCTTCGCGGCGCGCGGCTCGGACGAAGGACACCGCGCCATCCTCGAAGCGATGGCGTGCGGCGTCGTCCCCGTCAGCGCCCCGATTCCCGGCGTCGAAGCGCTCGTCCGCGGACTCGACACACCGCTGGTCGCCGCCGTTTCGTCCCCCGAGGCGGTCGCGATGCGCCTGACCCCGATCCTTGCCGCGCGCGGAATCTTGAGCAAAGCCGCCGTGCGGCAATCGCAGCAGTTCGGCTATGCGCCCGCGGCCGAGCGGCTCATGCAGGCGTACGGAGCACGGCGCGAACAGGGCTAGCGTCGCCGCCGACGATCCGGAGCGGCAAAGCGATCAGCTCGTAGTCGCCTTCGTCCACGCCTCCCAGTACCAGTCCCTCGAGATTCGCCATGTTGTGGCTCGCAAGGGCGTGGTGCGCTTCGAGCGGTTTCGAGTCGAACGGATCGACGGACGGCGTGTCGATGCCGACCAGGATCACGCCGAGTTCATGGAGTGTCTCGACGAGCTCCGGCGAGAGCGACGCGAAGTCGTCGTTCCAGTTGCGCGGATCGGGGAACGTGCCGGTGCGGAAGAGGACACGCGGCGCAGCGATGCGCTTCCCTTCGATGTGGCGCGGCAGGATTCGCTCGCCGCGCGCGACTTCAACGTGAACCACCGTGCAAGGACCGACGTAGTAGTCGAGCGAGCGGGAGGCGATGTCGTCGCCATCGGGAACGTAGTGGCTTGCCGCGTCGGTGTGCGCGCCGACGTGGAGTGTGGTCCGGATATCGGAGAGCGTCAGGTTCGCTCCGGCGCTCATCTCGGCATTGAACGTCTGCGCGAACGGCGTGTCGCCCGGCCAGACTGCGATCGTGGCGTCGATCGGCGGCGAGATGTCGATCAGCGCCACTCGTAATGCTCTTCGACGTGCATGATGCCGTTTGGGAACTTCACGTCGAGGACACGCGAGCGCGGCATGTCTCCCCTGCCGACGCGCAGCTCGCCCGTCCCCGAGTCCACGCCGTCGAAGACGATGTGGTACGTGAACTTCTTGTTCTGCGCGTCCCACGCGAGGTTCGTCATCTTCAGCGTCTGATCGACCCCACCCTCGGCGTTGTCGATCGTTTTCGCGCCGCCGGCGAGCGTCGCGAGGTCGTGCGTGATGCCGAGGCGCACGACGCCGATCGAGAGCGCGTGGCTCACCTGAGACGGCGATCCGCTCGCCTCCCAGCGGATGTGCGCCGGCTGACCATGGAAGAAACCGTCGGCATCGATCGAGGCGAAGTTGTGCGGCAGGACGTTCATCGTGCCGGTGAAGTGCGACTCGACCGCGCCGGTCGTCGTGGTGTTGAACGCCATCGACCATTGCGAAGCCTTGTCCAGACGTTGCTCGACGGCAGCGATTCGTTGCTCGGGCGTCGCGGACGGCGTCGAGGCGCAGGCGGCGGCGAAGAGTGCGAAGACGACGAAGGGCTTTTTCATTTCGAGGCGATCACTTTCAATTCAACGGCGATGGGTGTCGGCAGCGAGTCGACGCCGACGGTCGTGCGCGTCGGCTGCACGTCGGCGAAGAACTCGCCGTAGATCTTGTTGAAGCGCTGAAAATCGCGTCCCATGTCGGTGAGGTAAACGGTCACATCCAGGACCTTGTCGAGCGATGAGCCGGCCTCCTCGAGAATGGCGCGGATGTTCTCGATGCAGGCGCGCGTCTGCACCTCGATGTCGTGGTCGATCACGCTTCCTGCCGCATCGCGGACGACGCCCGGAATCTCGCCTGTTCCCGGCTGCCGCGGGCCGATGCCGGACAGGAAGAGGAAGTCGCCGACGCGACGGGCATGCGGATAAGGCCCGACCGGCTTCGGCGCGCGGTCGGTGCGGATCACGTTGCTGTTGGGCTCCAGATCGACTTCCCACTCCGGCGTCGGCGGAGCGTCTTCGCTGCGCGGCTGCTCGGCGAGGACGTTGTGCGTTTCGAGTCCCGTCCCTTCCTCAGCCGCTCCGACCGGAGTCGCCTCGTCGAATTCCTTCTCCCAGTCGATCTCCTTGCGTGGATTCGGCGTCAGCTCGACGAGCGCGCAGCCGGTGCCCCACACCGGCGCATAGGCGTGGACCTTCCCGTCGTATTTGTTGTGCTCCCCGGCGAGCGATGCGAGCCACCAGATCGCCTTGAAGCCCATGTCGGCATTCGCTTCACGTCCGAACTCGCGCGCGACCTGCGCGACATCCTCCAGACGTCCTTCACCGAGCATCTCGACGATCTTTCGGTTCCACTCGTCGTCTTTCTGCGAAGAGATCCGGTCGTGCGCCGGATCGATCTCGGCGACCTCGTACCGGTTCGAGAGGTTCGACACGACGACGACGATCGTCTTCTTCGCGTAATGATCGAGCGCCTCGCGCCCGGCACGTCCGAGGAGCCGCGTCTCTTCGCGCTCCGCGTAGATGTTGCAGGAGACGATGGACGCGGGGACGGCGTTGTTCGGATTGAGCAGCTTCAGCGCGACCACCGTCCCGGTATCGATCGGGAAGCCGTGGTAGTCGACCGTCGACGCCTGCATGCCGTACGACTTCGCGGTCGCGCAGTAGAGCTTCCCGAACTCAGGATCCACGCGGAACGAGTACGGCATCTCGCCGAGCTCGTACCAGTTCTGATCGACGAGCACCCACTCCGGATTCGGATCGACCTGCATGAGATGCCCGATGACGGAGAACCACTGCGTCGAGTAGACGAGCAGCAACTCCGCGCCGGAGCGTTCGATCTCTTCGCCAACGCGCTTGTAAGCGTCATGCAGCTCGCGCCATCCGGCGTTCTTCTCCGGCGCGAGCAGGATGTGCGGCTGTCCTGGAACGACGTACAGCTTTTCGATCAAGCGCGCGCCCCTTGCGTCGTCGCCGCTGCCTTCAGCTGCGGATCCCATCCGACGACGGCATTGCCGGTCCCGATCACGGTCCAGTAGCCGAACAGCTCGCCGGGATAGTCGGGGAAGCCGAGGGCGGAGAGCATCCAGGCGAGCGAGCCGGCTTTGACTTCGCTGACCGCGTGGTCCATGAACTCCGGCAGGATCGCGATCAGCTCACGCGTCCGGCCGGTGCGCATCAGGTCGATCACCTTCATGTCCCACAAGTACCCGCTGTGCTCGTACACGTGCTCGCGCGACATGTCCTCGGGGATGTCCGGCTCCGTCGTGAAGTGGCGATGGGACAGCGTGTTCGACGCGAGGAGAATGGCGCGCTTCCCGCTCTTCTCGATGGCGCGCCGCGTCGCCTCGCCGAGCCGGATCATCTGCGCCTGTCCCATCTCATTGCTGAAGTAATAGGGCGAGTTGTTCGACGAGATGCCGACGATCGGGATGTCCCACTCCGGATTCATCATGTGACACGAGACGATCGTTCCGTAGTCGACGCGGAAGTTCGGGTTGCCCATCATCTTCGTGATGAGGCCCATCTCCCGCCCCTCCGCCGCGATCATCTCCGCCAGCTCGACGTCCACCTTGATGTCGTACTTGTAGCGGAAGAGGTTCGGGAAGATCGGATCGACCGAGAGGCCGTGGAACTCCGGCACTCCGAGGAAGTGATGCCCGATCACCGTCTGCCAGTGCGGCGAGTGAACCAGCAGCACGTCCGGCTTCTTCGCGAGGAAATGCTTCCGCGCCCGCTCATACCCCCAGCGCAACACCTCCCAGCCGCACTCCGACTTCGGCTCGTTCCGCCAATGGTTCTCGCCGTAGACGATGTGAGGTGGATGCGGTGCGAGGAGCCCGCCGACGATTTCGCCGTTGTTCATATCTTCACGCATACGTTCTTCGCCTCTGTGAAGAAGTTGAGAGACTCGAAGCCGCCTTCGCGGCCGACGCCGCTCTCTTTCATGCCGCCGAACGGGACGCGGAGGTCGCGGAGGAGCCAGCAGTTGATCCAGACGGTGCCGCTCTCGATGGCGGCGGCGACGCGATGGGCTCGGGAGAGGTCGCGCGTCCAGACGCTCGACGAGAGGCCGTAGCGCGTCGAGTTCGCGAATGCGATCGCTTCCGATTCGTCGCGGAACGGCGTGATCGTGACGACGGGGCCGAAGATCTCTTCCTGCAGGACGCGGCACTCCGTGCCGAGGCCGGTGATGACGGTCGGCTCGACGAAGTAGCCCTTCCGGTCGATGCGATTGCCGCCGGCGACGATCGTGCCGCCCTCTTCTTTCGCGAGATCGATGTAACGCAACACCTTCTCGAGATGCGCGGCCGAGATCAGCGCGCCGTAGTCTTCGCCGAGGCGGAGGTCGCGAGTCATTGCGACGAAGCGATCGACGAAGGCGTCGTAGACCGGCTGCTCGACGAAGATCCGCGAGCCGCAGAGGCAGATCTCGCCCTGGTTCCAGAAGCTCGCGCGCAACGCGGTCGGAATCGCCTGATCGAGATCGGCGTCGGCGAAGATCACAGTCGGATTCTTCCCACCGAGCTCCAGCGAGAGCTTCTTGAATCCGGGCGCCGCGTTCGCCGCGACCGCGGCGCCGGTCAATGTTCCGCCGGTGAACGAGATCGCGGCGACGTCGTCGTGCGCCGTCAGCGCGCGGCCGGCCTTGCCCCCGAAACCGTGCACGATGTTGATCACACCGGCCGGAATGCCGGCCTCATTCGAAAGCTCCGCGAGACGGTTCGCGGTCAGCGGCGTCATCTCGCTCGGCTTCGCGACGCACGTGTTCCCCGAGGCGATCGCCGGCGCGATCTTCCACGAGAGGAGATAAAGCGGCAGATTCCATGGCGAGATCAGACCGACTACGCCGAGCGGCTGGCGCAGCGTGTAGTTGATCGCGATCGAGTCGGTGATGTGGGCTTCGCTCGCCTGATGCTGGATCGCGGTGGCGAAGAAGCGAAAGTTCGCGATGGCGCGCGGAATGTCGAGCGTCCGCGCGAGCGAGAGCGGCTTGCCGCAGTCATCCGCCTCGATTTGCGCCAGCTCGTCGAAGTTCTTCTCGATCAGGTCGGCGAGTCTCAGCAGCAGCCGCGACCGCTCGGCGGCGGGAGTGCGTGCCCAGCCCGGAAACGCCTCACGCGCCGCGCGCACCGCATCGTCGATGTCTCTTGCGTCGCTGTCGGGCACCTCGCCGATCGCCTCTTCGGTCGACGGGTTGATGTCGTCGAAGTAGGTACCTGAGTGAGGCGGCACGAACGATCCGCCGATGAAATTAGCGAGTCGCAAGGAACTCCTCCGGATCGAACTCCCATCGGTCGATGTCGGGATCCCACGAGTCCCATGGCGTGATCGCCGCCATCCGTTCGCGCAGCTCCGGCGGGATGACCTCGGGGACGATGAAGGCCTTCTGGCGGCGCAGTTTGTACGGATTGCGGAACTCGAATCCGAGAACGCCGAGGATGTAGCGCGCGATGTACCACGTGGCCTGCGGGTTCCAGCCGTGCGCGATCTTCACGACGACGCCGAGGCCGTCGGGGTACTCGGGATGCTCGATGGCGAGACCGAGGAGCCCGTCAGCGCCTTCCTTCGCGAGCACGAGGCCGTGACAGGCCTTCAGGATCGTCGAGTCGAGCCGGTTGAATCCGCCGATCAGATCGGGATGCGCGACCATCGCGTCCCAGATCCAGTCGGATTGCCGCTCGGTGACGAGGTTCGCGAAGAGCTTCGCGAGATCGGTGACCGACATCGAGATCGTCGGCAGCCCGCAGCCGTCCTTCGCGATACGACCCATGCTCCAGTCGGGACCGAGGACGTGTCGGACGTACCCGACGTACTCCTGGAAGAACGGATGGTGCGGCCAGACGTAGCCGACGCGCGACCACCCTTTGAGCTTGCAGCCGCGGAGGATCGCCGCGTGTTCGCCGGAACAGCAGTGATACCAGCGGCGCGGCCGGCGCACCTGACGTCCGAACTGCACGAGCGGGACGTCGTGCGGCGTCTGCATCAATCCCCACTCGCCTTCGAGCAGGATCGAGCGCGCCACGCGGACATGCTCCGTGTCGCCGTTGTGCGACGCCACCGAGATCGCCTTCTGTTCGCCGTTCAGCGTGTTCGCGAACTCCTTCGTGAACACCTTCATCATCAGCGGCTTCACCATCGAGCGGCCGTAGACCTCGACGTTGCCGCCGAACGAGTAGAGAAGCTGCTTCCCCGTCACCCACGACACCGCGCCGTGAATCGTGTTCTCGGCGACGCCGTTGCGGCGGTACTCGACGAGCGGCTGCCAGTTCGGCATCGGACGGGCGAAGTTCGGCGCGCGCGACTCGTCAAACATGCGGCACCACCTTCGTCATGAAGTCGCTCATGTTCTTCATCACGCGTTTCGAGTCGTGGTTGTTGAAGTCGAACCAGAGCATGAGGCGGTCGTCGGGGTGGAAGCGCTCGCGCACCTGCGCGAGGATCTGTTCGGCGTTGCCGACGAGCGCGTTGTTCGTGGCACGGCGCACCTTCTCCTCGTCGAGCGTCCCCTCGAGCGCGCGCCAGTAGTTCGACAGCGCGTTGCGCGCCTCGTCGGCGGCTTGCGCCGGATCGTCGGCGATGAAGACGAGGACGGTGCGCGGCATCAGGCGCCGCTTCCACTCGCCCTGATAGTGGTCCTTCATCCGCTCGTTCGTCTTCTCGATCTCGTCGCCCGGCGTGATCGACAAATTGAAGACGCCGACCGGCAGGATCGTGTTCGCGAAGATCTGCACTGCCGGATCGTGCGAGCCGATCGAGAGGCGGAGCAGGTCCATGCGCGATTCCTGCGGCACGATCTTCAGGTTCGGGAAGACCCAGCGCGGCGCGACCTGTGTTTCGCCCCTCGAGTCATTAATGAAACGCGGCGTGACCATGTCCGAGCTGAGCGTCTCCCCCTTCAGCAGCCGGAGAAAGATTTCCGTCGCCTCCTCGAAGATCTTGTTCTTGACGGCGTTCCAGTTCGCTTTCTCGAACTCGTCGCGCGGCACGATGCCGTACGGGATGTTGATGAACGGAAAGCGCCCCGAAGCAAAGCCGATCGTCAGCAGGCGGCGCTCGTTCGGATCGAGACCGTGGAGCGCCAGGAAGGTCTTGATCCGTTCCGCGTGCGCGATCGGGCCGCCGTTGCAGAGGATGTTCAGGATCGCGCTGCCGACGCCGATCTGCTTCGTCCGCGCGAAAATGCGGTGCGCAAGCTGCAAAATGTCGGTATTGAGTCCGATCTCTCCGACGAAGTGCGGGATCACTGCTCCCGGGTTGCCCTTCTGCACCTCGGTCGAGAGATGGCTCTCCGCGACCCAGGCCGTGCCGAAGCCGAGGTCGTCGGCGAGTTGCACCTGCTCGAAGAAGTTGCGGAACATCGTCGCCTCGTCGGGCAGATATCCGTCGACTTCGGTCTGACAGATGGAGAAAAAGATGTCGAATTCCACTGTGCGGTTTCGGAGTTTATCGCGAGCCCTCGTCCTGCTTCTCGCCGCGTGTGCGGCGAGCGTCCCGCCGAACAAGTACGGCCTGCGCCTCGTCCCCGACCGCGCCACGTACGAGAAGCTCGCGGCGCGCGATCCCGAGCAGCGGCTCGTCGACGTCAGCACGATTAACGGCATCCGCATCGACGTCCGCTACGCGACGACAAACAACTTCATGCACGAGCAGCTCTATCCGATCGCGAAGGTGTACCTCCGCGCGCCCGCCGCTCGCGCGCTCGCCGACGTGCAACGCGAGCTCGCCGCCGACCACCTCGGCCTCAAGGTATTCGACGGCTACCGGCCGTACTCGATCACCGAGAAGATGTGGGAGCCGGTCAAGAATCCCGACTTCGTCGCCGACCCTGCCAAGGGATCACGCCACAACCGCGGCGCGGCGGTCGATCTGACGCTCGTCGATCTCGCCACCGGCGAAGAGATCGCGATGCCGACGCCGTACGACGACTTCACGTCGAAGGCCCGCGCCGACTACGCCGAGTTAGCGCCGAACGTCATCGCCAACCGCGTGAAGCTGCACGACGCGATGACTCGCCACGGGTTCGACCAGCTCCCATCCGAGTGGTGGCACTTCGACTTTCACGGATGGGAGCGGTTCCCGCTCATGAACGTGCCGCTGGAATCGCTATCTCCTGAACACCACTGACAGCGAGCCGACCTTGTATGTCTGCGACGTGTCGTAAGCCGCGTCGATCTGGAACTTCGGCCACGCGAGGCCGCCGCCGATCGAGCGATGGCGCTGTGCGGTCCCCTTCGGATACAGCAGCGCCGCGCCGACCGCTTCCGGCGAATTGAGCGGTCCCGCCCAGTACGTCGAGTGCGCGGGATCGCGCCACCAGCCGGCGCGCAGCGCGAACGGCACCTTCCAAGGGAAGAAGTACTCCGCTCCCGCATGGATCTCCGTCACGTCGGGCGCCTTGAACCCGTTGGCCATGCCCCGCAGCGCAGAGACGGTGGAGATAAAGTCGTCCACCTGGTTCGAGTACTTCACGCGCACGCCGTCGATGTTCACCGTCAGCGTCGGGATCGGCCGCACCGAGATGCCGGCGCCGTACACGTCCGGAATGTGGAAGGTGGTGTCGGCGAGCTTCTGATACGTGAAAGTGGGCGACAGCGCGATGAAGGTCGGCGTCGTGAAGCTCGGCCCCTTCTTGTAGACCGCGCCTGCGCTGAACTTGTCCGACGGCGCCCACTTGACGCCGACGCCGAAGGTGAAGTCCTTCTTCTGGCCGATGTTGATGCTGCCGTCGCTGCCGATGTTCGCCGTCGCCTGCGCCGCGATGCTCTGCGGTTCATAGGTGGTGGACGAGACGCGATACGTGAGCGCCGCCTCGCGGAACGTGTGGTAGCGCGCCGAGACGCCGACCGAGAACTTGCCGGCCTGCCACGCGCCGGTGAGGCCGAACGTCCGCAGCTGGACGTCGACCGCGGTCAGGAACGGGTTCGTCGTGTACTCGAGACAGCCGAGGGGGTCCTTGGTCGTCTGGATGATGTTGATGCACTCCTGCAGCGTGACCGGATGATCGCCGTTTTTCGCGAGATAGAAGTTCGGGACGTCCGTTTCGATCGCGCCGGTGAACTGATTCGTCGTCGGCACGACCTCGGCCGCGCCGACGTTGTGCAGCGGCTGGTTGTAGTAAACGCCGATGACGAAGTTCTTCGGGAGCGGGTAGACGATGCTGGCGAACGTCGGCTCGACGCGGTCGCTGTAGTGCGTGAACGGCGTGCGCACCAGGTCGGGATACGTCCCGCTGGTCGTCATGATCTGCTGCTCGAGGTAGTTGCGCGCCTCGATCGAGAACTCCGGCTTCCGCAGGATCGTCAACCCCGCCGGATTGGCCTCGGCGGCCGACGCATCGTCGGCCAGGCCGATGAACGCGCCGCCCATCCCGAGCGACCGCGCCCCTGGGTTGCCGAAGTTGAACTGGAGGCCGGACAGCGCCTCGATGTCAGTGTTCTGCGCCAGTGCCGGAAGCGCGACGAGCGTGCAGAGCGCCAGCGCGAAGAAGAATTTACGCATGCTTCCTCCGATCGGGACGATATGCGTCGAAGGATAGCAGAGGGGCACGAGAGCAAACCCGTTTGCCAGGCGGCCAAACCCGTTTGCCACCTAGTCAAACCCGTTTGCCACCTGGTCAAACCCGTTTGCCACCCGGTCAAACCCGTTTGCCGGCGGGAAAACGTGTTTTACCGAGCCGAACGCGCAGTTGGTCGCTCCCAATCGGCCACTCGCCGAGGAACCATCGTGAAGCAGGGGTGGTGCGGGAGCTGAACCTCCTCCGACCTTACTCCGGCCGCGTCGGGCTTCCCACGTTCCTCGGGTCGTCGGTGTCGACGTAGAAGACGAGCGCGCTGCCTCGCCATCTCGAGAACCATTTGAGCTGACCGCATTCTTCGACCGAGATTCCGAGCGGCTCGGCCGGATCGTTCAGCACCTCCGAACGACTGCGTAGTTCCTGCTCGAGGTTACGCGCGGCGAGCGCCGCCGCTTCGTTCTCGTTCGATGCGCGGACGGCTCGCCAGACGTAGACGCCGCCAAACGCGACGCCTCCCTCGTGCTCCAGCCGGAGATTGTCCGCGTGGAGGGAGACGGCGAACTTTCGCGGCAATCGCATTCGAGGCTTCGGTGGAACTGTAACCGCGAACCGGCGCCGGCAGGATTGCCGGCGCCACACAGAGAGGCGGTGGATTGCGACACCGGCGCGGCGTGTTGAACCGGGACGCTGCATGCCTGAGACCCAGCGCATCCTCAAGTTCGACCGCACCCCCGTCGCAAGGATCATCTCTTGCGCGGCCGTGTTCGGCTCCGCGGCGCTGGTGTTCCGCTATCTTGCGGAGGGCTGGAGCGAGGTCGAGATCCTCCCGTTCCTCGGCCTCATCGCGCTCTTCCTCGGCACGTTCGCGGCGGCCGTCGTGCAATACGGGGATCACATCTACTTCAGCGACCACGGCGTGATGTACGAGAACCGGCTGCTCAAGTTGTTCGGACGGCGTGGCCGCTGGATGCGGTGGGAGGACATCGTCGAGATCCGCGAGATCAAACGGAAGGTGCTGATCCTCCTCTCGCGCGACGGGCAGCGGATGCTGGTCGACGCGATCCTTGGCTACGCGATTGCACGAGCCGAGATCCTGCGACGGGCACCGCAGGCAATCCTCAGCGGGACGCTCGTCGATCATTGATCAACGAGCAGCAGTGAATCGACGCCGCGTCATCATCGCTTCCGCCGCAGCCCTCGTCATCGCGGTCGCCGCATTCATCGTCTTTCTCTCGCGCCAGCACGTACAGCGGCGGATCGCGTTGCGGCGCGCGCATCGCGGGACTCCGATGCCGATGCCGAAGGGCATCCCGCCGCTCGAGCAGTGGACGCAGACGTTCGAATCGCTCGCTCCCGCCGATCTCGACGCGCTGCTCGACCAGATCGAGAAGCAACGCGGCGATCTCTACGCGAAGTACTCCCTCGGATACCTCCACGCCCGCGCGCGTATCGAGAACAACGACCTGACGCCGGCCGAACGCAAGCTGGCGCCTTACCTGGCGAAGGGCAATCCGTTCCGCGATCTCGCGCTCTTTCACCAGGCGGAGATCGACGCGGCGTCACGCAATGACGCGGCGGCGAGCCGCGATCGGACGACGCTCATCTTCGAATACCCGAATGCGCTGTACCGCGACGAGGCGATCGACGACGAGACTGAGTTTCTGGCGCACACCAGCGCGACGGCGCTCATCGATTTCGCTGCTCGCCTGAATCCCACCGCATCGAAAGAGCGGAAGCGCGACCTCGACGCTCACATCATCGAGGCGCTGATGCGCGGCGGTAACACGAACGGCGCGCTGACGCGCGCGCTGCAGCTCCTGCAGGCAGGCGCGATGGATGACGCCGCGGACCGCGCCGCCCTCGCCATCGACCGGCCGCAGCTCATCGCGAGGCTCAACGCGCAGCAGCTCGCCACGCTCGGCGAGACGATGCAAAACCACCGGCACTTCGACCGCGCCGTCGCGCTCCTGTCGCTGGCGCTCCGCGGACTCCCGCAGAAGCACGACGACCTGCTGTTCGCGATCGGCCGCAGCCAGTTCGGCGCGGAGCAGTTCGCCGCCGCGCGTCAGACCTATCTGCGCGGCGCGAACGAGACGAAGGACCTCAAACAGAAGGCGACGTTCTTCTGGCACGCATCGCGAGCCGCCCAGCTCCTCGGCGACGATCGCGGCGCGGAGCAGTTGATGTCGCGGTCGATCGCCGTGCCGGTGTTCTCCGACTCCGCGATCGCGGCGCTGACGCAGCGGATGCGAACGCGGCTCGTGCAGCATCGCATCGCCGAGGCGAACGCGGACCTCGTGCAGATCCGAAAAGCCGCGCCGAACCACCATGCGGTCGTCGAGGCGTCGCTCGCATACGCGATCGCGATGGTCGGGATGCACAACAACATCGCGGCCCTCGGCGCGCTGAACTACGTCTCGCCGAAGCTGCTGACCAAGTACGACGTGCCGGAGTTCGCGTACTGGCGCGGCGTGGCATCCGGTTCTTTCGATCCGTACTTGCAGTGCCTTCGCTCGACGGTTCCGTCGCACTTCCCGTACTTCGCGCGGAACCGCCTCGACGCGCAGTCCCTGGCTCCGGAGCTTCAGAAGCGCGACGCCGAGGTAGAGAAAGACATCGCGGCAAAGAACTGGCTAGCAGCCAAGCAGGCCGCCACCGATCGCATTCTGTTGTCTGCACACGACCGCGGCCCCGCGCTGCAGCGCCTCGCATCGATCTATCAGCAGCTCCCGCCGTACCGCGCGATCCTCGAGTTGAAGCCACATCCGTTTCCGGCGCTCCCCAACGTGGCGAACGATCGCGCCTCGCTCCTCATGGCGCTCGGCCTCTTCGACGAGGCGACCGACGACATCGAGAAGCGGTGGCCGTTGCATCCGCTGTCGTCGGCGCTGACGCAGTCGCTCGCGCTGAATCGCGGCGGCGCGTCGAAGCAGTCGATCTACGCGATCGAAGTGCTGATGAAGTCCGTGCCGGACGATTACGTCCCCGACCTTCTGCCGCAGAGCGTCCGCGAGCTGCTCTACCCGCGCTACTTCTACCGCGCGATCGAGTCGGATTCCGGGCACTTCGACGCCGACCCGACGCTGGTCCTCTCGATCATGCGCGAGGAGTCGCGCTTCAACCCGCGCGCGAAGTCCGAGGCGGCCGCGCGCGGCCTGATGCAGTTCATCATCATCACGGCCGCGCAGATCGGCCGCGACATCGGCCTCGTCCAGCTCACACCCGATGACCTCTACGACCCCCGCATCATCATCCGGCTCGGCGCCAGGTACGTCGGCGAGCTGACCAAGAAATTCGCCGGCGACGACTACAAAACCGCCGCCGCCTACAACGCCGGCCCCACGCAAACCGCCCTCTGGTCCCGCCTCGCCCCCGCCCCCGGCGACGACTTCTTCCTCTCGTCCGTTACGTTCGACGAGACCAAGGACTACGTGCGCAAAGTCATGAACTCGTACAAGCGCTACCGCGAGATCTACGGCAACGCCGGCCCGCAGGGCGGGCTCAGGGCGGAGCCGTAGGGGTCACACTCTTCCGACGGCTGTTCGACCGCTGATGACGCGTTCGTACATGCCTCGGTAGACGGGCAGGACGCGGTCGACGTCGAAGCGGGTGATGGCGACGTCGCGGGCGGCGGCGCCCATGCGGCGCCGGACCTTCTGATCGGAGAGGATTTCGATGGCGCGGGCCGCCATGCCGTCGACGTCGCCGACCGGCAGGAGGAAGCCGGTCTCGCCGTCGTCGACCACCTCGGGCAAGCCGCCGGCCTTCGTCGCGATCACCGGGACGGCGCACGCCATCGCCTCGAGCGCGGCCATGCCGAATGACTCGGCTTCGGACGGCAGGAGGAAGGCGTCGCTGGAGCTGACGATCTGTTCGAGATTGCCGACGTTGCCGAGGAAGGCGACGCGGTTCGCGAGGTTGTGCTCGCGGGCGAAGTGCTCTGCGCTGGAGCGGTCGGGGCCGTCGCCGATCATCGCGAGGCGGCACGGCACGACGCGATTGACGCGGGCGAAGACCTCCATGACGTCGAGCACGCGCTTCACGGGACGGAAGTTCGAGACGTGGCAGAGCAGTGGGTCGTTCGACGCACCGAAGAGGTGGCAGGTGTCGGCTTCGCGCGGATGGAAACGCGCCGGATCGACGAAGTTCGGGATCACCTCGATCGCCTTGTCGGTCCCGAAGTTCTGCGCCGTCTGGTCCTTCAGCCACTGCGACACGGCGGTGACGCCGTCGCTCACCTCGATGCCGAACTTCGTGATCGGAAGGTAACTGGCATCGCGGCCGACGAGCGTGATGTCGGTGCCGTGCAGCGTCGTGATGACCTTGAGGTGCGTGTCGCCGAGGATCTGCTGCGCGAGGTGCGCCGAGATGGCGTGCGGGATCGCGTAGTGGACGTGCAGCACGTCGAGATTCTCGTACGCGGCCACCTCCGCCATCTTGGACGCGAGCGCCAGCGTATACGGCGGGTACGGATCGAAGAGAGGGTATGTCGTGACCGTGACTTCGTGGAAGTGCACGCGCTCGTGAAAGATGTTCAGCCGCGACGGGAGCGCGTAGCTGATGAAGTGCACGTCATCGCCGCCGCGCGCGAGCGCGATGCCGAGCTCCGTCGCCACCACGCCGGAGCCGCCGAACGTCGGATAGCACGTGATGCCGATCTTCAAATCTCCCGTCCCCCATACGCCGCCAGCAAGTCATCCACGCGCGGCGGCTGCTTGCTCACGAATGCTTCTCCGTACTTCACGCCGATCAGAGGGCCGAAGTGCAGTCCGCGCCCCTCGATCATGTCCAGAAACTCCGGCCGCGAGATGAACGTTTGGGGCGCCTTCGATTTCGGATCGTGAAACTGCGACTTGAATGCGGCGATCGCCCGCATCTTCGTCTTCCACGCGGCAGTCACGTCGACGACGATTGATGGATGCGGAACGTAGTTCATCACGTAGTAGATCAACGCCTGCGAACGATGCGCGGCATATCGAGTCCGGAGTGACTGCAGTCCCGCGTAGAACCAGGCGGACGTCACGATCTGTCCGGCGCGCGTGTGATCGGGATGGCGATCCTCCGGCGACGTGATGATCAGCCGTGGCTTCGCGCGGCGAATGACATCGATCAGCTCGAGCTCCTGTTCCCGGCCGGTGAGCAGGCCGCCGTCGTGGAAGTCGAGCTGCTCGCGAAACGTCGCGCCGAGGATGCGGGCGGACGCCATCGCCTCACGCTTGCGCACCGCTGGTGTGCCGCGCGTTCCCATCTCGCCTCGTGTGAGGTCGATCAGTCCGACGCGCAGACCTTGTTTCGTCGATTTCGCGACGGTTCCTCCGCAGCAAAGCTCGGTGTCATCCGGATGCGCGGAGATGACGAGGATATCGACCGGTTCGATACTCATAATGAAATCACGCTGAACGACGGAGCATCCGGCTCGATGCAATCGATCATCCGCACGGCGAGATGGTTGCCGAACTGCGACCAGTAGGCAAACCAGCCGACGACGCGATCCTGCACGTGCCCGTCCGGATGGAACGTCGCCACCAGCTCGCGCAGCGCCGTCCAGCGCTCCTTCTCCTTGCGCACGAGCCCGCGGATCGCCCGTTCCGTCAGTTTGTCGAAGTGGTATTCGATGTGGCCAATGGAGCGGTTGATCGCACGCGCCAGCGCGTGTTCGGCGGGAAGCGCGATCTCGCCGATCCGCGTGATCTCGGCCGCGAGGTTCGCGCGCGCCCGCTCCGCGATCGCATGCACCTCGGCGACGCCCGGCGCTTCTCGCTCGGCGAGGATCGCGTCGGCCGGCATGAAGATCTCGCGCGCCTGGAGGTCGAAGCGCTCGAAGAGCCGCACGATCCGCTTCGGCGCGACGAGCGCGTGGCCGCGCAGCGCGACCCGCGGCATCGGGATGCCGAGGAGCTCGTGGAGCGAGGCGATCTGCGCGTAATACGCGACCTCCGACGGACCGCCGACGAAGACGTCGGGCGCGAAGACGAAGTCCTGCAGCAGTGGACGGGTGAGCGCCGATGTCGAGATGGTGGTCGGATCGTCGACCCGTCCGGTGACGATGTGCCGCTCGCCCTGCTCGTTGATCTGAAAGAGCAGCGTGTACTGCTCGCCGGGACGAGTGACGACCTGCGGGACGTACCCGGCGCGCGCGAGCGCGTCGGAGCGCGATGCGATCTCCTCCTCGATGGCGTCCCACTGCGCGAACATCTTCTCGAAGAGCGGCGCTCCGGCGCGCCGAAGCTCCGGGAGAAGCGCGTCGACGAAGACGATCCGCTCGCCTTCGAAGACGGAGACGAGCAGCTCCGCGAACGAGTCGCGGAAGCTGATCCCTTCACGGAGCCACGGCGGACGTTCGATGTCGTACAGCGAGAGCAGCTCCGCGATCAGCGCTTCGGGAACGGGCGCCGGGCCGACCATCTCTCTCGACTCGATCGCGCGCGTGGCGCGGAGGGTGATCAGGTCGAGCTGGCTCTTCCCGTTGCCCTTCGGCAGCGACAGCGTCGCCGCCTCGGCGTAGTCGTGATCCTCGGTCGCCAGCCAGAAGAAGACCGTCGCGTCTTTTCCCTGCGCGGCGAGCTGGCGCTTCATCTTGATGAGCGTCGCGATCTTGGCGAGCGTGTACAGCGGTCCGCCCGCGAAGCCAACCTGCTGCCCCGCGATGAGCGTCATCGTCTCGCCCGCCGCCCAGCGGTGCAGGTCGTCCGACACGAAGTTGCCCCAGTGGCGATTGGAACGATCGAGTGCGTCAACGAGCTCGGACGCAGGACGGGCTGAAGCCCGCCCTACGTTGGTCTCGCGCGGCAGAAAGTTTGTCGCCCGCCGCTCCCCCGCCAGCCAATCGAGCACGAACGGGTTCATGCCGGGATACGCGGCGAGCGGAAAGCGAATACATCCCGATTCGTTCATGGCGTTTTCGTTCCCACCAGAATGAGCCGCGGCGACGTGATGGCGAACGGGTTCCCGTCGAAATCGCCGAATGCGGAACGGATCGACAATTTGCACGCCGCAAACATCTTCGAAATCTCGCTCAGCTCATAGCCTCGCACACGTTCGAGGTAGCGCTTTTGACCGATTGTTATCCGTTTGTTGAACGAGCGGTCGGAAGAATCGAACCAGCGCTCGATCTGGACGTCGCCGAGCGGCGTCGCGCGCCGCTCGCGCTGCACCAGCTTTTCGAGCTCGCGATGGACGTTAAGGTAGTCGAACAGGAACGCCGCTCCGGGCTGGAGCACGCGCGCCATCTCTTCGACGACCTGCAGGTTCTCCTCCTCGGTCGCGAAGTATCCGAAGCTCGTGAAGAAGTTGACGAGGGCCGCAAAACTGGCGGTGCAGAACGGGAGCTGGCGCATGTCGGCGCGCGCGACCGGCATCGCGCCGTACTCCTCGCGTCCGGTGCGCAGCATCGTGAACGAGAGGTCGCACCCGACCGTGCGGCAGCCGCCGGCGCGCAGCTCGGTGACGTGACGCCCCATCCCGCACGCGAGATCGAGCACCGCGCCGCGGACATCGCCGCACTGTTCGCGAAAAAAAGCGACCTGCCGCCGCGCTTCCTCCTCGTCGCGATGCGAGTAGAGCTCGAGATATACCTCGCCGAACCACTCCTGGTACCACGTCATGTGCGGCGGGAGTCTATTACCGGACCCTCACTGCACCACGCGCACGCCGTTGTCGCCGGCAGCTTTCAGGACGTGGCCGCGGATGAAGCCGAGGAGGACGGGACCGTGCTCGCGCGAGTCGTACGAGTGGCCGCGATTGTCGCCGAGGAGAAAATACTCCGCCGCTTTCAGCGTGACCGGTCCGAAGTCCTCGGGAGGCTTGTTCGTGTCGAAGTGCGCGCCGAGGTCGCCGATCTCCGCGCCGTTGATGAACAGCTTGTTCTTCCGGAGCTCGACCTTCTCGAATGGGAGGCCGACCACGCGCTTGATCGTGACGACGTCGGGCTTGTCGGGCGCGCGATACGCCACGACGTCACCGCGCTTCGGCGCGCGGACGGTGTACGCCAGCTCGTCGACGAGGATGCGGTCCTTGGCATGAAGAGTTGGCTCCATCGAGTCGCCGTTGATGCCGTAGACACGGAGGCCGTCGGTGTTGTCGTTCTTTTTCGCAAAGATGAGCAGCAGCAGCGCGGCAGCCGCGAGCGCGCGTCGCATCTTCAGAGCTCTTTGAGTCTCTGCGTCAGCTCGCGCTCATGGTCGCGCGCGGCGGTGAGCGCTTTCTCCAGCGACAGGACCACATGCCGAGCGCCGGCGAGCAACTCTTCGAGTCCGGCGCGCTCCGCGGTCGCGTCGTGCGCGACGACCTCGGTGGCGAACGGGTCGTCTTCTGCGGTCGCAATCGGCTCCGCGACCGCCACCGCGCCAAACGGGTCCTCTTCGAGCTCGACGGGCGCTTCTGGCGCGGGCGGCGCGAACGCGCTCTCGAATACGGCGGCCGTCATCGGCTGCGGCGGAGGCGGCGTCGGCGTCGGCGTATTCGCCGACGTCTTCATCGACAGCTTCGGCGTTCCGGCGGACATGCTCGTGACGCCGGCCTTCGCGGTCATGTCTGGCGCGGCGAGCTCCGGCGCGTCGGCGAGCGTCGTGTCGACGTTGTTCTTCAGGTTGTCGAGGATCCGCGAGACGGCGGCGCGCAGCGTCGCGGTGACGCCGACTCCGTTGAGCGCCTGCGCCTCGACGACCGGCGCGCCGTTCGGCTTCAGGTAGGCGCTCATCTCCTCCACCGAGTCGACGTTCGGGAGGTCGCGCTTGTTGTACTGGAAAACCACCGCGATCTTGTCGGGATCGATGCGGTTGAGGCGGAGGTTCGTCTTCAGGTTCTCGAGACTGTCGAGGTTCGAGTCGCGCATCGTGTTCTGCGAGTCGGCGACGAAGACCACCCCGTCCGCGCCGCGCAGCACGAGCTTGCGCGTCGCGTCGTAGAACACCTGCCCCGGAACGGTGTAGAGCTGCACCCGCACCTTCTGTCCCGCGATCGTGCCGAGCTCCATCGGCATGAAGTCGAAGAAGAGCGTGCGGTCCGTCTCCGTCGACATCGAGATCATCTTTCCCTTGTTCTCGAGCTTCGGGTTCCCGTAGATCTTCTCGAGGTTCGTCGTCTTCCCGCACAAACCGGGACCGTAGTAGACGAGCTTCACCGTCACTTCATTGATCGCTTTGTTGATCAGGACCATTTGGGCTGGACCTCCGCGGGGATGGGAGAAGCTTAGCAGAGGGGCGTCCAACTAGAATGCTCCCGCGAATGCCTCTCTTGCCCGGCGGCACGGTCGGCCCGTACCAGGTTCTCGAGCTCCTCGGCGAAGGGGGAATGGGGCAGGTGTATCGCGGCCGCGATCCGCGGCTGGCGCGGGACATCGCAATCAAGATCCTGCCGCAGGACTCGACGGACGACACGCAGGCCGTGGCGCGGTTCGAGCGGGAGGCGCGCGCGATCGCGGCGCTGTCGCATCCGAACATCGTGGCCGTTCACGACTTCGGCGAACAGGACGGAACGTTCTACGTCGTCACGGAGCTGCTGCACGGCCGGACGCTGCGGAAGCGGATGGAAGAAGGCCCGGTCGGCTGGCGCAAGGCGGTCGAGATCGCGTCGGAGATCGCGGAAGGGCTCGCGGCGGCGCACGCGCACTCGATCGTCCACCGCGACCTCAAGCCGGAGAACGTTTTCCTCCAGGACGACGGCCGCGTGAAGATCCTCGACTTCGGCCTCGCGCAGACCGACCCGTTGATGACCGACCGCGACGAGGCGATGGTCACGACGACAAAGTGGTTCCAGACCAACCCCGGCACCGTGATCGGGACGCTCGGCTACATGTCGCCCGAGCAGCTCCGCGGCGAGACGGTCGATCCGACCGCCGACCTCTTCTCGCTCGGCGTGATGCTCTTCGAGATGATCACGACCAAGAAGCCGTTCCATCGCAGCTCCGGCGCGGCGACCATCGCCGCGATCCTCCATGACGACATCCCCGTCAACGATCTGAGCGGCGCCGTCCCACCGGAGCTGCAGCGGATCATCGAGACGTGTGTCGAGAAGAACCCGCCCGCGCGGTTCCAGTCGGCGCGCGACCTCTCGCTGACGCTGCGCGCGATCAACAGCAGCTCGACCGTCATCAACAGCGAGCTCCTCGCGAGCGTCACGAAGCGGCGGACGTCGAAGAAGTCGATCGACTCGATCGCCGTACTCCCATTCGCGAACTCGATGAAAGACCCGGAGAGCGAGTACCTCAGCGACGGCATCACCGAGGGGATCATCAACAAACTCTCGCAATTGCCGAAGCTGAAGGTGATGGCGCGGAGCACCGTGTTCCGCTACAAGGGCCGCGACGCCGACGCGCAGACGGTCGGCCGCGAGCTGCGGGTCCGCGCGGTGCTCAGCGGACGGCTGCAGCACGTCGGCGATCGGATCGTCATCGGCGTCGAGCTGGTCGATTCGCTCGACGGCGCGCAGCTCTGGGGCGAGACGTACAACCGGCGGCTGGCCGACCTCGTCGAGCTGCAGGAAGAGGTCTCCCGCGAGATCGTCGACCGCCTCAGCATCCGGCTGACCGGCGCCGAGAAGAAGAAGCTGCGCAAGAAATCGACCGAGAACAGCGCGGCGTATCAGCTCTACCTGAAGGGCCGTTACCAGTGGAACAAGCGCACCGAGGATGGGCTCAAGCGCGGCATCGCGCTGTTCAACGAGGCGATCGAAAACGATCCGTCGTTCGCGAGCGCGTACGCCGGACTGGCCGACAGCTACGTCACGCTCGCGACGAACATCCCGCTGCCACCGCGGGAGACGATGCCGAAGGCGAAGGCGGCGGCGGAGCGCGCGATCGAGATCGACGACGGGCTGGCCGAGGCGTGGAGCTCCCTCGGTAGCGTGCAGTGGTGGTTCGAGTGGGACTGGGAGGCGGCAGAGGGTTCGTACAAACGCGCCATGGCGCTGAACCCGAACTACGCGACCGCGCACGACGGCTACGCGATGCTCCTCTGCGCGCGCGGCCGGTTCGACGAGGCGATCGAGCAGATCAACCGCGCCGGCGACCTCGATCCGCTCTCGCGCATCATCGCCGTCCACGCCGGCTGGCCGTTCTACTTCGCGCGCGACTACGAGTCGGCGATCCGGCGCTTCCGAAAGGCGCTGGAGCTCGACGAGCACTTCATCCCGGCGCACGGATGGCTCGGCATGGCGCTCGGCCAGCAGCACCGCTACCGCGAGGCGCTGGAGGCGTTCCAGCGCGCGCTCGATGTCGACCGCATTCCGATCCTCCTCGCGATGCTCGGCCACACCCACGCGATCGCCGGCAACCGCGAGCAGGCGGAAGAGGTGCTGACCGTGCTCGACTACGAGTCGCGCTCCCGCTACATCTCCCCCTACGACATCGCCATCATCCACGCCGGCCTCCGCGACCACGAGGCTGCCATCGCGAAGCTGAAGGACGCCTTCGAAGACCGCTCGTCGTGGATGGTCTTCATGGAGGTCGATCCGCGGCTGGACGTGCTGCGCGATGACGTTCCATTCCAGAAGTTGGTAGATCGATTCGGATGAATTAACCTTTCCCCATGTCCCGCCGCTCCCTCCTCGAAAAAGTCTGCAGCGAACAAATCATCGGCGTCGTGCGCGAAGAGAGCGCGGACGTCGCGACGCACGTGATCGACGCGTACGCGCGCAACGGCATCCGCGTCATCGAAGTCACCATGACGACGCCGGACGCCGTCGAGCTGATGTCGATCGCGGCCCAGAAGTACGCCAGCGCGGAGATCGTCATCGCGGCCGGCACGGTGCGCAGCACGAACGACGCGGCACTGGCCCGGCGCGCAGGCGCGCAGGTGATCGTCTCGCCACATACCGATCTGCGCGTCATCGAATACGCGAACGAGAACGACCTGCTCTCGATCGCGGGAGCGGCCACACCGACCGAGATCATTCGCGCCTGGGAAGGCGGCTGCGACATCGTCAAGGTCTATCCCGCCGCGCATCTCGGCGGCCCCGACTACATCCGCGTCATTCGCGGACCGATCCGCGACGTCCCGATGCTTGCCGGCGGCCCGGTGCCGCTCGACACGATCGACTCCTACCTCGACGCCGGCTGCGTCGCCGTCAACCTCGGACCCTCGCTCGCCGTCCCCGACCTCGTGCGCGGCGGCCAGTGGGACGAGATCGGCCGCCGCTGTGTGCTGGCCGCCTCGATCATCCAGTCACGGCGCCAGGTCGCGTCGGCCGAGCCGTCGACCTACGTTCACTAGATGTCGCTGCTGCTCGCCATCCTCTTCGCGGTCGCGCCGAACGTCAGCCAGACGTCGTGGATGCGTCCCGACGCGTTCCACCTGACTGTCGGGATGGCGAAAGCGGACGCGGTGAAGGCGCTCGCCGATGGCGGTGTCGTGCTCCGCGACGGCGATCACGCGGGACAGATGATCGCGGACCTCTCGCCGACGAGGTCGCTCACCGTCGAGTTCGTGAAGGGGCGGCTGCAGTCGGTCCGCTTCGAGCTGTTCGTGATGTCGACCCTCATCGGCCCCGCGTTCGAAGAGGAGAAGAAGTCGCTCCGCGATTCGTTCGGCGCGCCGAAGGCGATCTCGTCGAAGGCGATGGTGATCTACGACCACACCCTGCCCAACGTCATGGCCGTCATGACGGTGGACAAAAAGCAGGGACTCGGGACGCTCGCGGTGCGCTACTTCGATCCCGCTACTGCGTCCCGCCGCCGGTGAGCGTCACCGCGGCGGCGGTCTGCGGGACGTAGCGCGCTGTTTTTCCCTCGTACACCCACACCCCTTCTCCCTGCGTACCGACGAAGTACCTGTCGGCCACGAAGGGATCGAGCGCGATCGAGGTCACCTCGGTATGCCGCGTCGGCGGCGCCAGCGAGCGCCAGTCGTTCTCGTTCGGATCGGCGACGAGGATCTCGCGCTCGCGTGAGGTGAGGAAGAGCCGTGAGCCGCCGAACACCGCCGCGTACTGCGCGTCGGGCGCGTCGGCCGGGATCCAGCGGAAGTTGTCGTCGACACGGCCGGCTTTCACTCCCTGAACGCCCGCGATGTAGACGAGCTGTTCGCCGGCGGAGTGCCGCAGCGCGATCGTGCGTCCGCGCGGCGGCGCGTCGATGATCCGGAGCCAGCGTGCGCCGTCGAACGCCGTGAGGCCGTTCTCGGTCAGCGCGAAGAGCGCTCGCTTGTCGGCGAGCATGCCGATCGCGATGTCGACGGTCCGCGTGTCAGCGCCGCCGAGGACGTACCACGACTTCCCGCCGTCGCGGGACGTGTAAACGCCCTCGTTCGTGGCGGCGAAGAGACGATTGGTGTTGAAGCGGACGACCTTGTCGACGCGGAGCGGCAGATTCACCGGAGCGCTCTGCGTCCACTCGATGCCGTCGGTGCTGTAGAAGAAGCCGCGCTCCGTGCCGGCGATGAATTTCGGATCGCCTTCGCCCTCGCGCGCGATGTCGAGCGTCAGCACCACGGCAGGCAGCTTCGCCGCTTCGCTGGCGCGTTCCCACGTGGCGCCGCCGTCGTTCGAGCGATACAGTCCCGAAGCCGCGCCGCCGAAAACGACCGACGCGTAGACGCGATTCTTCGTGGCCGGATCGGGAACGATCGACGTGATCTTCACGTCGTACAAACCTTCGCACGAGCGGGTGAACGTCTTCGCGTCGTCGTCGGACACGTAGACGCCGTCGCCCTCGACGCCGACGATCACGCGGTGCGGCCGCTGGGCGTCGAGCGCGATCGAGTTGATGACGAGGTCCTCGCTCGAGACGGCGTACCACGACTTGCCGCGGTCGTCGGTCCGATACAGACCGCCGACGGAGCCGGCGTAGACGACGTCGTGGTTGCACGGATCGACTTCGATGTCGTGGATGCGGCGATTATTGAAGCCGTCGCGGTAGCGCGTCCACTTGTCGCCGCGGTCGGCCGAGTTGTAGACCCAGCCGCAGGTGGAGACCCACACGCTGTCAGGATTGTCGCGCTCGACCAGGATCTGAAACATGTCGGTGTCGAGCACCATCCCGTTGTTGACCATCTTCCAGGTCTTGCCGCCGTCTTCGGAGCGCTGCCCCTGGCGCCACGTCCCGACGTAGATGCGGTCGTGCGTACGCGGGTCGAGCGCGAGCGACTCGACGTTCTCCTGATCCGAAATCTTGCGCCACGTCTCGCCGGTGTCGTCCGAGCGATAGACGCCCGTCAGCCCGCCGACGACGATGACGCTCGGATCGTGCGGATCGATCGCGATCGCGCGTACCGAGAAGTCTTCGAGTCCGGCGTCGCGTCGCGTCCAGGTGCGTCCGCGATCGTTCGAGACGGCGATGACGCCGCCGCCCCACAGGCCCCAGCTCGCGGCCCAGAGCCGGCCGGAGCGATCGACGACGAGGTTGTCGACGATGTAGCCCGGGAACGGCGTGCCGTGGTACGGGTTCGACCACGTCCTCGCCCCGTCGGTCGAGAGGTACACCTCGCCGCCGGATGTGCCGAGGTACAGCGTATCCGGCTCGCGGGGGTCAACGAGCAGGGCGCGGACGTCCGCGCCGAACAACGCAGCCCGCCGCCACTGCGCGAACAGAGGCACCGAGACCAGAAGAAGGCCAATGAGAATCAGGAACTTACGCATGAACACCCAGTACGCGATGAATTTACCATGATGGCAAGAAGCAAAGGGGCTGCCGGTGGGAGCGGCATAGGTGCAGAGGTGCATAGCGGCAGAGTCCCGCCCGCCCCTCTGCCGCTATGCACCTATGCCGCTATGCAACTAGTATTCGCCCCGCATGACGACCCCGCGCCGCCGCGAAATCGACCGCCTGCGCACCTGCGTCTTTCCCTGTGCGGGTTTCGGGACGCGCTTCTTCCCTGCGACAAAAGTGATCCCGAAGGAGATGCTGCCGCTCGTCGACAAGCCGATCCTGCAGTACGGGATCGAGGAGGCGCGCGACTCCGGCTTCGACAAACTGATCATCGTCAACTCGAAGGGAAAGGACACGATCCTCGACCACTTCGACCGCTCCACGGAGCTCGAACGCTCGCTGCAGGAGCGCGGCAAGACCGAGCTGCTCGCCGAGGTCCAGGCGGTCAGCAACATGGTCGACCTGATCACCGTGCGCCAGAAAGAGGCCCTCGGCCTCGGCCACGCCGTGATGCAGGCGCGCGACGCCGTCGGCAAGCACCCGTTCGCGGTCGTGCTGCCGGACGACGTCATCCTGGCCGAGGAGCCGTGCCTCCAGCAGATGCGGCGGGTCTTCGAGGAGACCGGAAGGCCGGTCGTGGCACTCATGGAAGTGTCCGACGAGGAGACGGCGCGCTATGGCATCGCGGGCGGTGAGCTGATCGGCGGCGGCCGGTTCAAGATCAACGAGATGGTGGAGAAGCCGAAGATCAATCCGCCGTCGAACTACGCGATCATCGGCCGGTACATTTTGCCGCCCGAGATCTTCGCCATCCTCGAGCAGACCGAGCGCGGTGCCGGGGGCGAGATCCAGCTCACCGACGCGTTGCGCGAGCTTCTGCGCGCCGGCGACTTTTACGGCCTCGTGTTCGAGGGGAAGCGCTACGACGCGGGCGAGAAGCTCGGATACTTGAAGGCGACCGTCGACTACGCGCTCAAGCACCCCGCGCTCGCGGACGAGTTCCGCGCGTACCTCGAGACGCTGTTCACGCGCCAGCCGTGAAACGAATCGACCTCCTCGACCTCCCGGAGGCGATGCGCACGCTCGTCGGCGAATGCGAGGTGACCGGCAACCGCACCGCGTTCGAGCGCAGCGGCCGTCCCGTGGCCTTGCTGGTCTCGTACGACGAGTGGCTCGCCCTTCGCGAGACGATCGCGATCGTGAACGACCAGCGGCTCATCGCGGCGTGGCGGAAATCGGAAGCGGAGATCGGGCGTGGCGCGATCGTGCCGGTGTTCGATCTCCCGCGGATTCGCGTCGCAAAATCGGTGAACGTGCCGGACGAAGCGCGCGCGCTTCTGCAGCACATCGACGACGACCCGATCGCCGGAGCCCCGCTCTTCGATCCGCTCAAAGGCCTCTGGAGCGCGCGCGACGGCGCATTGCGCGTCGTCTACCGCATCGACGCCGAAGCGCGCGTTATCCTCGTGATGCTCATCGGGACGGCGGAGGACGCATGAAGTTCATCCTCGCCTCATCGTCCCCTCGGCGCCGGGAGCTGCTCGCGTCCATCGGCCTCACGTTCGAGGTCATCCCGAGCCATGTCCCCGAGGTGCGGGGGGAGCACGAGTCGCCGGAGGAGTACGTGGCGCGGCTCTCGCGGGAGAAGGCACAGGCGATTGCGAGGGTGCAGCCCGACGAGTGGGTCATCGCGGCCGACACGACGGTGCTCCTCGGCGAGCAACTTCTCGAAAAGCCCGAAGACGAAGCCGACGCGCGGCGGATGCTCGCGACGATCGCCGGCCGCACCCACATCGTCTACACCGGCGTCACGCTCCAAAACGTCTCGCGCGGCTGGTGCGAGACCCGGATCGCCGAATCGGAGGTCCGGATGCTCCCGCTGTCATCCGAAGACATCGCCTGGTACGTAAAGACAGGGGAGCCGATGGACAAAGCGGGAGCCTACGCGGTGCAGGGAATCGGCGCGATGTTCATCGATTCGATCCACGGCAGCTACACCAATGTCGTTGGATTGCCACTTGCTACTTTGTTCCAGATGCTCCGAAAAGCGGGAATCGACCCCTTAGCGCACTAAAATCTACGTATGTCGTCAGCAGCAAAAGTCGGCGTCTTCATGCTCGTCATTCTGGCGATCCTCGGGTTTTTCGTCCTGAAGATCGAGGACATCAATGTGCATCGCCAAGGCCGCGGCACGCGCGAAGTCACCGCCGTCTTCGACGACGTCGCGGGACTCGACAACAAATCGCCCGTCCGCATCGCCGGCGTCCGCAAGGGAAAAGTCAAAGACATCGAGGTCATGCCGAACGGCAAGGCGCGCGTCACGATGGAGATCGACGACGACGTCCCGTTCCACAGCAACGCCACGGCGCGCGTCACGAACCTCGGACTCCTCGGCGAGAAGTACATCGAGCTGAATCCCGGCACCTCCGCGGCACCGGTCGTTCCGAATACGAACCAGGAGACGATGGTGCAGTCGGCGCCGTCTCCCGCCTCGATCGACGACGTCACGACGCAGATCTCCGCGATCGCGACCGACGTCAAAGCGGTCACCGCATCGATGCGCGACGTTCTCGGCGGACCGTCGGGCGAGCGCCGTCTCGAAGAGATCGTCGGCAACGTGCAGGCGATCACAGCGCAGACGCGTGAGCTGATCGCGGCGAATCGCGCGAACGTCGACGCCACGATGGCGAACGTCCGCGTCATCAGCGAACAGCTGCGCACGCAGATCCCGCGGCTCGCCGACTCGATCGACCGCGTGGCGACCGAAGTCGGCGGCACCGTCGGCGAGAACCGGAAAGACGTCCACCAGGTCGTCGAGAACCTGCGCGACCTGTCGAAGGACCTCCGCACGACCGCCGACAATCTGAACAACATCACCGGCCAGGTTCGCAGCGGCGAAGGGACGGTCGGCAAGCTGCTCTACAGCAACGAAGCGCACGACAAGCTGACGAACGCGCTCACCTCCGTCGAGAGCGGCGTGAACGAGCTGCGCAACACCCTCGGCCGCGCCGCGAAGATGCGCCTCGACCTCGGCATCCAGGCGAACTACTACGCCGGCCTGAAACAGACGCCGGTGACGCAGTTCGTCGGCGGCAACTCGCGCTCCGAGGTGATGCTGAGGATCACGCCGGATCCGGAGAAGAACCGGTTCTACAACATCAACATCGCCGACGATCCGCACGGCTCGGCGCAGACGCGCACCTACGAACAGACCATCACCGATCCGGTGACCGGCCAGACGACGACCACCATCACCGACACGACAAAGTACGACCGCACCTACCTTCTCGGCGCGCAGGCCGGCTGGGTCCTGAACGACTTCGCGGTCCGCATCGGCATGATCGACAGCACCGGCGGCGCCGCGATCGACTACAGGCTCAACCCGCGGATCTCCCTCACCGGCGAGGTGTTCGACTTCGGCAAGAAACGCGATCCCAACCCGCACCTCCGCTTCTCCGGCCAGTACGTCGTCCGGCACGAGACTCCGAAGACGCCGCTGATCTTCGTCTCCGGCGGAATCGACAATCCGCTGAACAAGAACAGCCGCGCGGTCACGTTCGGCGGCGGCATCCGCTGGCGCGACGACGATCTCAAATACCTCCTGAGCAGCGTCCCGGTCGGCCGATGATCCGAGCCGCGCTCCTCTTCGGCGGCCGCTCCGCCGAGCACGAAGTGTCGATCCTTTCCGCCCGCTCGGTGGCCGGAGCCGTCACCGCCGACCGCGTCGAATTCGTCCCCATCTTCGTCACGAAGGACGGCCAGTTCAGCGATCCAGAGGCCAGCGCCGCGGTGCTCAGTGGAGCGCCGGCGGCCTCGCCGGCGTCATCGTTCTCCTTCGAAACCTGGCTCCGCACCGCCAGCCTCGACGTCGTCTTTCCCCTCATCCACGGCACAGGAGGCGAGGACGGCGCGCTCCAGGGCTACCTCGAAACCCTCGGCATGCCGTACGTCGGCAGCGGCGTCACCGCGTCGGCCGTCGGCATGGACAAGCACCACATGAAGCAGGCGTTCGCCGCCGCGAAACTGCCGCTCGTCGACTACGTGGCCGTGACCGATCCCGACTGGAAGAACGAGCGCGAGCGGGTCACGCGTTCGGTCGTCAACGCCATGCGGCTGCCGTACTTCGTCAAGCCGGCGAACAGCGGCTCGTCGGTCGGCGTCACGAAGGTGAAGAACGACCGGGAGCTGGCGGCTGCGATCGAGTTCGCCTTCCGTTTCGACGAGAAGGTGCTGGTCGAGCGTGGCGTCGACGCCCGTGAGATCGAAGTCGCGGTCCTCGGCAACGACCAGCCGGAAGCGAGCGTGGCGGGCGAGATCGTCGCGGGACGCGACTTTTACGACTACGAAGACAAGTACATCGAGAACAAATCGCAGCTCGTGATCCCGGCGAAGCTGCCGAAAGAGAAGTCCGACGAGATCCGTAAGATCGCCATCAGCGCGTTCAAGGCGGTCGGCGCGGCAGGCTTCTCACGCGTCGACTTCTTCCTCGAGCGCGGCACCAACCGGCTCTACCTGAACGAGATCAACACCATCCCCGGCTTCACGAACATCTCGATGTATCCGAAGCTGTGGGAGGCGACCGAGATGAAGTACCCGCGCCTCATCGAGCGGCTCCTCGAGCTCGGGATCGAGCGCTCGCGCGCCCGAGCCGCTCGCCGATCGAAAGCAATGGCCTGGTTCGAGAGCGTAAAGTCGCTCACGTGATCTGGCCGTTCCGTATCGCGTACTCCCGTCTGCGCCCGATCAACGCCAGCGCGATCACGCGCATCACCATCGTGGCGATCGTGATGGCGGCGTTCCTTTACGGCGACTACAAACTCTTCGCGCGCCTCTTCACGGCCGTCGCGAAGATCGAGACCGCGACGCCATTCTTCGCGCTGGGACTGCTGCGCAACCTGCTGGCGATGGTGTTTCTCGTCGCCTGCGTCGTCCTCTTCTCGTCGTCGATGACGGCGGCAATCGGCGCGTTCTTCTCGGACCTCGATCTCGACGTCTACCACGCCGCGCCGCGCGGCAAGCTCGCCATCGCGCTGTCGCGCTGGTGGAAGACGCTCGCGCAGAGCGCCGCGATCGTCTTCGCGTTCCTCATCCCGCTCTTCGTCGCTTTCGCGCAGCAGTACACGCTCCCGCCGATCTTCTACGCCTCCGCGATCCTCAACCTCTTCCTGCTGCTGACGGTCCCGGTGAGCCTCGCCTGCATCACGATCCTCCTCCTCGTCCGCTGGTTTCCGGTGAGGCACGTGCACCAGATCGTCGCGACGATCGCGATGCTGATCCTGACCATCGCCGTCGTCGCCTTCCGGATGAGCCGTCCCGAGCGCTTCTTCACCGAGATCAACACTGACGACGCCGTCCGCGTCCTCCAGAAGATCGAGCTGCCGTCGATGAACGTCTATCCGAGCACGGCGCTCGCGGAACTGATGACGCAGCGGATTCCATTCGCGATCGCGCCGCGCATCGGCATAACGGCCGCCATTTTCTTCGCGCTCTTCGTTCTCGTGGCGCGCTTCGCCTACTTCAAAGCCTTCGTGCGCGCGCGCGAATCGATGGCGCCGGTCGCCCTCGGCTCCGCGTTCGCCACACGCGTGATCGATCGCGCGCTCGCCCGTTTCGACGTGCAGACGCGGGCGCTCGTCGCGAAAGAGGTCCGGACGCTCGCTCGTGACGTGGCGCAGTGGTCGCAGCTCTTTCTCATGGCGGCGCTGCTGTTCATCTACCTCTACAACATCCGGATGCTGCCGCTCGGCGGCGACGCCCGCGCCACGATCGTCGCGTATGCGAACCTCGGCATGGCCGGCTTCGTCATCGCCGCGATCTGCCTCCGCTTCGCCTACCCCTCGGTCTCCTCGGAAGGAAAGGCGTTCTGGGTCGTCCGGAGCGCGCCGATCTCGTACCGCCGCTTTCTCGCCGTGAAGGTCGCCGTCTACTCCGTACCGCTGACGCTGCTGGCGCTGCTGCTCACCGCGTTCGCGAACGTGATCCTCGGCGCCGGCGCCATCATCTGGACGTTCACGCTGATCGGCGCGTCGCTCCTCGCCGTCACGCTTGTCAGCCTCGGCGTCGGCCTCGGATCGCTTTCGCCGAACTTCGACGCCGAGAATCCGCTGCAGGTCGGCCTCTCGCTCGGGGGGTTCGCCTACATGGCGATCTCCCTCGGATATGTCGGCGCGATCATGCTGCTGATGGCGCGGCCGATCATGCGCTACGTCCTCTGGAAATTCATCGGCATCACCGACGAGCAAAGCGTTGCATCGACTGTCGTTCCGATCGTGACCGCGGTCACCCTCTCGGCCGCGCTCATGGTGTTACCTCTTGTCGCCGCCGAAAGACGACTGGCCGAGAGAGAAAAGTAGTTACAATCGAGGCTTTGGCAGACATCGCGATTTAAGGAGACGAAATGAGCGAGATTCCCCCGCCCACGGTTCCGCCTGCGACTCCTCCACCTCCGGGTGGATCGTATACACCGCCCCCGCCACCGGGAGGCGGCTCGTATTCGCCACCACCGCCACCACCTGCAGGCGGAGGCGCGGCACCAGGATCCGACCGCACCATCATGGTCATCCTGTCGTATCTCTGGATTCTGTTCCTGATCCCGCTGTTGGCGAAGAAGGACGACTCGGAAGTGCAGTGGCACGCGAAGAACGGTGCCGCGCTGTTCGGCGCCGAGATCATCTGCTGGATCGTCTTCATGATCCTCGGCTTCGCTTTGCGCCGCCTCATGTTCCTCGGCTGCGGCATTGGCGTCATCGAGTGTGTCCTCTGGCTCGCGTTCCTCGGCGTTCGCATCATGTGCATCGTCAAGGGCGTCGGCGGCCAGCGCTTCCGCATTCCCGTGATCACCGACTTCGGCGAAAAGCTCTAAGGAGCCCACTATGAGCAGCAGCGCACCTACACCTCCTCCTCCCGCGGCGGGCGGTGGCGGAGATCTCGTTTATCCGCAACAGCCGCCGAAAGACCCGACTCTCATCCTCGTGCTGAACCTCCTGCTTTTCGGCGGTGTCGGCTACATCGTGATGGGACAGAAGATGAAGGGCATCGTCGCCATCATCGTCTGTGTCGTCATTGCGGTTCCGACGTGTGGCGTCGGCTCACTCCTCGTCGGCGTCGCCGCCGGTATCGATGGAATGATGCAGGCGCAGCAACTCCAGGCCGGTTTCCCGGTCGGGCAGTGGACGTTCTTCAAAGACCACAAGTGAGTTCGTGAACGTGGGGCGGGCTGACGCCCGCCCTACGTCCGCCGCTTCAGCGGCCCCTGTCACTAAAACTGGACACAGCCGCGCTGTTTTAGCGCGTGGCCACGCTGTTTTAGCGACAGGTCGCGCCGATTTGGCCCCCGGGTCGCGCCAATTTAGCGGCTCTGGCGCGCCGATTTGGCGACCACCCGCGCCGTTTTGGCGAGGCGTGGCGCCGTTTTGGCGAAACATCGCGCCGTCTTGGCGCAGGGTCGTGCTGTTCTGGGGGAGCGGACGTCTCGTCCGCTCAGGCCGCGCGACAGCTCGGCTGACGCCGCGCTGAGCGGCTGTGAAGAAATCGACGCGTCAGCCGCGGAGCGGCGAAATCTCATTAGCCCAACGCGTAAGCGTTGGGAAAGAACGCCGTTCCATTCAAGCGAGCCGCGGAGCGGCGACATGCGTCGCGGAGGCATGTCGCCGCTCCGCGGCTCTCAAGATTGAGACGATCGCATTCCCACGGCTGACGCCGTGGGCTACTGATATACCGCACGCTCCGCGGCTCAACGAGGGATTCGATTTCTTCACAGCCTCTGAAGCGGACGAGACGTCCGCTCCCCTTCACCACATCATTCCGAGCTGGAGCTTGGCGGCGTCGCTCATCATCGAGCGGTCCCAGACCGGGTCGAATACGACTTCGATGTCGGCCGTCTTCACGTTCGGGAGCGACTCGATCTTGGTCTTCACGTCGGTCGCGATGACCGGACCCATGCCGCAGCCGGGGGCGGTGAGCGTCATCTTCACCTTCACGTCGAAGCCGCCGCCCTCATGTGGCTGGAGGTCGCACATGTAAACGAGGCCGAGGTCGACGATGTTGACCGGGATCTCGGGATCGAAGCAGGTCTTGAGCTGGTCCCACACGAGCTCCTCGATCCTCTCCTTCGTCAGCTCGGCTTCGGGAGTCGGCGCGACCGCTTCCTGCGGCGTCTTGCCGATCGCCTCGACCTCGGGGCCGGAGATGCGGACCATGAGGCCGCGATCAGTGATGAGGGTGTACGCGCCACCGAGCGACTGCGTGATCGTCGCCTGGGCTCCCTGCGGCACGAGCACGCGCTCGCCACTCGGGATCATGATCGCTTCCGCGTTACGGCTGAAGGTGACTTCCTCTCGCGTGTTCATTCCGTCGTAACCACTTCCTTCGCTTCGTTTTCCAAGGCGGTGCGGAGCGTGTGCCACGCCAGCGACGCGCACTTCACACGGGCCGGGAACTCGGAGACGCCCGAGAACGCGGCGAGACGTCCGAGCTCCTCCGTGCTGAGACCGGTCGAGTCGCCCGTCACCAGACGATGAAACGTATCGAAGTAACGCTCCGCTTCCTCCCGCGTCTTCCCCTTCACCGTCGTCGACATGACCGACGCCGAAGCCTTCGAGATCGCGCAGCCGGAGCCGGTGAAGCCGATGTCCTTGATCGTCTCGCCGTCGAGCTCGAGGAAGACCGTGTAGTGATCGCCGCACAGCGGGTTGTAACCGTCGACCTTCCGCGTCGCGTTCGGCAGCTCGCGATAGTTCCGCGGGTTCTTGTTGTGCTCGAGAATGATCTGTTGATAGAGGTCCTGGAGCTCCGGCATTACCTGAACACCTCGATCACCTTTTTCAGCCCGCTCACCAGCGCGTCCGCTTCCTCGCGGGTGTTGTACAGCCCGAACGAGGCGCGGCCCGTCGCCGGGATGTTGAAGCGCATCATGATCGGCTGCGCGCAGTGGTGGCCGGTGCGGATGGCGATTCCTTCCTGATCGAGAATGGTTCCGATGTCGTGCGGGTGCACGCCTTCGAGCGTGAATGAGATCACACTCGCCTTCGACTTCGCCGTTCCGATGATCTTCAGCCCCTCGACCTCGAGCAGCCGCCGCGTGGCGTAGCGCTCCAGGTCGTGCTCGTGCGCGGCGATCGCCTCGATACCGACGCCGCTGACGTAGTCGAGCGCCGCGGCGAGGCCGATCACGCCTTCGATATTCGGCGTCCCCGCCTCGAACTTGTAGGGCAACGCGTTGTAGGTCGTCTTCTCGAAGGTGACGGAGAGGATCATGTCGCCGCCGCCCTGCCATGGCGGCATGGCGTCGAGGATCGCTTCCTGTCCGTACAGCACGCCGATGCCGGTCGGCGCGTAGACCTTGTGGCCGGAGAACGCGTAGAACTCACAGCCGAGGTCCTGCACGTCGATCGGAAGATGCGGGACGCCCTGCGCGCCGTCGACGATCACCACCGCGCCGGCGTCGTGCGCCATCACGATCATCTGCTTGATCGGATTGATCGTGCCGAGGGCGTTCGAAGCGTGGCCGATGGCGACGATCTTCGTGTGGTCGTTGAGGAGAGAGGCGAATTCGTCGAGCAGCACGTCGCCGGCGTCGTTCACCGGCGCGACGCGCAGCGTGGCGCCTTTTTCCGCGCAGAGCATCTGCCACGGGACGATGTTCGAGTGATGCTCGATCGCGGTGATCAGCACCTCGTCGCCCGCCTTCACGTTCGCCCGGCCCCAACTCTGCGCGACCAGGTTGATCGCCTCGGTCGTCCCGCGCGTGAAGACGATCTCCTTCTCGTCGCGGGCGTTGATGAACTTCTTCACCGTCGTTCGCGAGGCCTCGTAAGCGGCCGTCGCCACTTCGCTGAGGTAGTGCACGCCGCGATGGACGTTCGAGTTCTCTTCCGTGTAGTAGCGGACCAGCCGGTCGATGACGGCCTGCGGCTTCTGCGTCGTTGCCGCGTTGTCGAGATAGACGAGCGGCTTGCCGCGGACCTTGCGCGCGAGGATCGGGAAGTCGCGGCGGATGCGCGCGACGTCGAGCGTGTCGTTCTCGCGCGTGTCGTTCTCGCGAATGACCGCGCTCATCGATCCTTCTCCCTGCGCTCGGGCAAGTGATTCGGCAACGAGCGGAACATGATGCGCCGCACCTGCTCGCGAACCGCTTCGACCTTCATCCGGTCGACGATCTCGCTGGCGAACGCGTAGACGAGCATGCTGCGCGCCTCGGCGTCGCCGACGCCGCGCGAGCGGAGGTAGAACAGCGCCTCCTCGTCGAGCTGGCCGATCGTCGAGCCGTGGTTGCACTTCACGTCGTCGTTGAAGATCTCGAGCGTCGGCTTCGAGTCGGCGATTGCCGTCTCGCTGAGAAGCAGGTTGTTGTTCGTCTGGCGGGAGACCGTCTTCTGTGCGCCGGGACGGACGATGATCTTGCCGTCGAAGATCCCGCGCGCACTCTCGTCGAGGATGCCTTTGTAGAGCTCCAGCGACTCGCAGTGCGGCCGCGCGTGATCGACGACCGTGTGGTTGTCGACGTGCTGCCGGCCGGTGAGGACGTAGAGCCCTTCGAGAACGACGCTCGCCCCTTCTCCGGTCAGCGCCACGTTCAGTTCGTTCCGGACGATCGCGCCGCCGAGCGAGATCGCGCGCGTCGTGACCGCGGCCGCACGCTCCTCGTGAACTTGCATCGTCGCGATGTGGAACGCCTCGATCGACTCGCATTCGAGCTTGTAGTGATCGACGACCGCTCCCTCACCCGCGACGAGCTCCGTCACGGCGTTCGTGAAGTACGTTCCGGTGCCGGCATACGTCTCGACGATCGCCGCCTGCGCGCCGCGCGCGACCACGAAGAGGTTGCGCGGATTCGAGGCGTAGCCGTCGGTCGAGTAGTGAATGACGTGAATGAAGCCGTTGACGCTCGCGTCGATCTGCAGGAACGCGCCGTCCTGCGCGTTCGCCGTGTTCATCGCCGTCATCGGATGATTCGCGTAGTCGGCATAGCGCGCGTAGTGCTGCTCGCGCGTCGACGGCGCCATGACGAACAGCGGGTTCGGCGTGCTCAGCTCGGGAGCGTAGACGCCGTTGACGTACACGAATTCGGCGACCGCACGATCGCGGAGTGAGACTCCGGACAGATCAACAGAAGCAGCTTCTGAAGCACGAGCCCACTCGTGCGACGAGACGGAAGCGAGATTCGTGTACTTCCAATCCTCGAGCCGCGGAGTCGGCCAGCCGAGCTGACCAAAGCGCTGCGACGCCTGCTCAACGAGAACACTCATTGCGCCGCCGCGAGCTCCTGCTCGATCCACTCGTAGCCCTTTTGCTCGAGCTCCAGCGCCAGCTCCTTACCGCCCTGCTTCACGATCCGGCCGTTCGCCAGGACGTGCACGAAGTCGGGGACGAGGTACGTCAGCAGCCGCTGGTAGTGCGTGATCACGAGCACCGAGTGCTTCTCGCTGCGAAGCCCGTTCACCCCTTCGGCGACGATGCGCAACGCGTCGATGTCGAGACCGGAGTCGGTCTCGTCCAGGATCGCGAGCTTCGGATCGAGCACCGCCATCTGGAAGATCTCGTTCCGCTTCTTCTCGCCACCGGAGAAGCCCTCATTCACCGCGCGGTTGATGAACGCTTCGTCGAGATCGACGAGCTTCATCTTCTGCCGTGCGAGCTGCAGGAAGTCGATCGCGTCGAGCTCCTCTTCCCCGCGATGCTTGCGGATCGAGTTGAGGGCCGCCTTGAGGAAGTAGATGTTGTTCACGCCCGGGATCTCGACCGGGTACTGCATCGCGAGGAACACCCCTTCGCGCGCCCGCTCCTCGGTTGGCATCTCGAGGAGATTCTTCCCATCGAACGTCACCGAGCCGCTGAGCACCTCGTACTTCGGCCGTCCCGCCAGCACGTTCGCCAGCGTCGACTTTCCCGAGCCGTTCGGCCCCATGATCGCGTGCACCTCGCCCGTGCCGACGGTGAGGTTCAGGCCCTTCAGGATCTCTTTTCCTTCGATCCCGGCGTGTAGGTTTTTGATTTCGAGCATCAGCCGACTGATCCTTCCAAACTGACTCCCAGCAGCTTCTGGGCTTCGACGGCGAACTCCATCGGGAGCTCGCGGAAGACCTCGCGGCAGAAGCCGTTCACGATCATCGAGACCGCGTCTTCGGCGCTGATGCCGCGCTGCTGGCAATAGAACAACTGGTCCTCACCGATCTTCGAGGTCGACGCCTCGTGCTCCATCGTCGCCGAGGAGTTGCGCACCTCGATGTACGGGAACGTGTGGGCGCCGCACTGATCGCCGAGGAGCAGCGAGTCGCATTGCGAGTAATTGCGGGCGTTCTCGGCGCCCTTCAGGATGGTCACCGCGCCGCGGTACGTCTGCTGGCCGTGGCCGGCGCTGATCCCCTTCGACACGATCGTCGAGCGGGTGTTCTTCCCGATGTGAATCATCTTCGTGCCGGTGTCGGCCTGCTGATAATTCGCCGTCACCGCGACCGAATAGAACTCGCCGACCGAGTTGTCGCCCTGCAGGATGCAGCTCGGATACTTCCAGGTGATCGCCGAGCCGGTCTCCACCTGCGTCCACGAGATCTTCGCGTTCTTGAGCGCCTTTCCGCGCTTCGTGACGAAGTTGTAGATCCCGCCTTTGCCTTCCTTGTCGCCGGGATACCAGTTCTGGACCGTCGAATACTTGATCGTGGCGCTGTCGAGCGCCACCAGCTCGACCACCGCGGCGTGGAGCTGATTCTCGTCGCGCATCGGCGCCGTGCAGCCTTCGAGATAGCTGACGGTCGCCCCTTCGTCGGCGACGATCAGCGTCCGCTCGAACTGGCCCGTTCCCGCGCTGTTGATGCGGAAGTAGGTCGAGAGCTCCATCGGACAGCGGACGCCCTTCGGGATGTAGCAGAACGAGCCGTCGGAGAAGACGGCGCTGTTGAGCGTGGCGAAGAAGTTGTCGGTGATCGGAACGACGCTGCCGAGGTACTTGCGCACCAGCTCCGGATGCTCGCGAACGGCCTCCGAGAACGAACAGAAGATGATCCCGACCTTCGCCAGCTCCGCGCGGAACGTGGTCGCGACGGAGACCGAGTCGAACACCGCGTCGACCGCGACGCCGCTCAGCCGCTTCTGCTCTTCGAGCGAGATGCCGAGCTTCTCGAACGTCTTGCGCAGCTCCGGATCGACCTCGTCGAGCGAGGTGAGTGTCTTCTTCTGCTTCGGCGCCGAGTAGTAGCGGATCGCCTGGTAGTCGATCGCGCCGTAGTGGACGTTCGCCCACGTCGGCTCCTTCATCGTCACCCAGTGGCGGAGCGCTTTGAGGCGCCATTCGAGGAGCCACTCCGGCTCCCCTTTCTTCTGCGAGATCAGCCGAACGATGTCTTCGTTCAGGCCGGGAGGGGCCTGATCGGATTCGATGTCGGTGACGAAGCCGTACTTGTAATCCTGGTTCGCAATCTGTTCGACGGTAGCGTTGCTCATCTTGATGATCCAGCGCGCTTCAGCGCGACCTTATCGACGACGGGAAGCGGCATGACGCCGCGCGCGAGATCGGCGAGCGTCACCTGTTCGAACGCCCCCTTGACCGCGCGATTGATGCCGAACATGAAACGGCGCGACGGGCACGCCGCACGGATGCCACAGACCGCGTCTCCGTTGTCGTCGGTCGACTCGCACTCGACGAGATCCCACGGTCCTTCGAGCACCTCGAGCAGCTCGCCGAGGGTGACGCGCTCCGCGTCGCCGTCGAACGAGTAGCCGCCGCCGACGCCGCGATGCGAATGCACCGTTCCGGCCGTGCCGAGGGTCTTGAGAACCTTCGTGATCATCGGCAGCGGCAGGTGGTAGAACGCGGCGATCTCACGCGCCGACACCACGCGCCCATGATGGCGTGCGAGGTAGACGGTGGCGAGGAGGCCGTAGTCCGTGAGGCGTGAGATTTTCAGCATCAGAAACCCAAAAGCGGCGAAACAGTACCAGCTAGGTACGGTTTACACAACCACCCGTAGGGGTGGGTTGTTCCTCGCAGAAGGATGTGCCCGGTCAGGGAGGAGGGGCGAGAGGGTTAATCAGGAATCGGGCGTGCCATCTCGTAAGGCAATTTAGTTCTCTGGCTCATCTTCGTCAAGCTCCAACCCTTGCACGCTCCTGGTCTTGCGAGCCGCGGTCACGTATGTTTGGAACGCATTGACGATGCCATCCGATTCCGCTTTCCGGCCGGTGATGACGCCCGTATCCTCCACACGTTTCAGGCGTTCCCGCAGTTCTTCTTCCGGAAACGGAGACCTCGACCGGTACCAGAAGTCGTAGCTGAGGTTCATCTCGTAATAGATGATCTCGTTGTAGAGCTCGAGAAGGGCCGCGTCGAACGAGAAATACATGAAGTCGCTGCGGAAGCGCTGGGCGAGCACGGCAAACTCAGGATCATCCCCGAATTTGCGCTTGAACGTTGAGTAAGACATGACCGTCGCGATGCGGTCCGTCACTGCCTCGCGGTCTTCACGTTGGAACACTTTGTTGCTGTGATTCCTGATCGCCAGCCAAATCGCCTCGAGGATCACTTCTCCTTCGCGCGTCTTCAGGTAGTAGCCGCCGATCGAATTGATCATCCGTCGAATGCGCGTGAAGAAGAGCAGGTAGTAGAAAAGCGCCTGGTCAGCCTCCCCGCGCCCCTTCTTCTGGAGCGACGCGAAGTTCAAAGCAGATGAAGCAATCGGCATGTAGTACTTCTCGGCGTTTGCGTGAGCCTTCGGCAGCATGACCGTCCAGGTCTGCTGCACCTGGGCGTCGCGCGCCGACGCGGCCTGCCTCTTCCGCTCCCGCTCCTCTTCGACCCACTTCACCATGAAGGCCAGCCCTACCAGGGTCATGGAGATGCCGAGGTCCTTGAAAAATGCGTGAAGCGCACGCACCAGGATCGTAGTCCTGCGAATGCCGGGATGCTCGATGATGATCGGAGACACGCTGATCGGCTTTCGGCGCGGTGCGCCGACCGATTTCCAGTCGACGAACGCCGACAGGCCGAATACGCCTGGAGCCTCGCCCGCAGCCAAGCTGCCTTCACAAGTAATCGCACCTTGAGCAGCCACCGTGACCGCCTGATCGCACCTCTTGGATGGCGTCAGGACCCACGATGCCGAGGAGACCTTGAAGCCCGGCACGCGTAACGTCATCGTGACATCGTCGAGATTGTGGGTGGCGGGATTCTGGACGTTGATCCAGAATTTGATGTTGCCCTTGTCGTCCACGCGGTTGTCGTCGATCCACGCGTCGACCCGGATGTCATCGGTATGCTCGAGCGCCGGCGACGATGCCGCTAACGCCGTCTTGGCGTTGGGTGACACAGCTTCATCGACGGTCTTGAGCCACCAGATGTACCCAAGGAAGACGAGGAACGCGGCAAAGAGGACCAGCGCTCCGACGAAATACCATCGAAATTGTTTGTTGATGGGCGGAAGTATCTGCACGCCGGCGCGGCGAGTCAACGCGGGAACAGGCAAGCCGCCGCTACGGTTTCGGTTTCGCGTATGAAAAGGCTCCCCTCTTCCCTCGCCGCCCTCCTGATCGCCGCCGGCGCCTTCGCGCAGATGAAGCCGCAGCCGCAGAGTCCGATCCGGATCGAGTACACGAAGGCGAAAGAGGCGTCCGAACAGGCGCCGCGCATCTCGAAGGAAGAGGCCGAGAAGCTCTACAAGGAAGGGAAGGCCGTGTTCGTCGACGTACGAACCGAGCACACCTATTCGGTCGGGCACATCAAGGGCGCGCTCAGCATTCCTGGAAGCCAGCTGGCGATGCGCATCACCGAGATCCCTCCGAAGAAGAAGATCATCACCTACTGCGCGTGCCACGCCGAAGAGACGGCCGGCCTGGCGGTAGCGATTCTGAAAGCTCACGGCATCAAGGACGCCGCGGCACTCAAGGGCGGTTGGCTCGAGTGGCGCGACTCGCATTACCCCGTCGAAGGCATGTCCGTACGTTAAGCTGTCATTTCTGTGAAGGAGGAACGGATGCAGAGAATCGCAGTGATTGCGATCGCATCGCTGGCCATCGCCGGCGCGGCGTGCGCACAATTCAAATCGTCATCGCCGGCGCCTGCACCAGCTCCGGCGCCCGCGCCGGTCACGCTGACGCAGCAGGCCGAGCCATCGCTCGAATCGGCCAAGCGCATCGATCGCCCCGAGGCGATCAAAATGGTGGACGAGGGGAAGGCGGTCTGGGTCGACGTTCGGCCGAAGGACCAGTACGAGATCGGTCACATCAAGGGAGCGATCAACATCCCGCTCTCGGACTTGCTCACGCGGCTCAAGGACCTGCCGCCGCACAAGTACCTCATCACGTACTGTGCTTGAGTGCAGGAGCACACAAGCGCCCGTGCGGTGCTGGACCTCAACGCTCATGGAATCAAGAACACGGCCGCGCTTCTCGGCGGCTGGAGTGGATGGCAGGCGGCGAACCTGCCGATCGATAAAGGCGACAAGCCGTAAAAATGCAGGGGCCGGCTCTCAGCCGGCCCTTTTTGTTTCGCCATACAATCCCGCGCGCTATGTTCAAGATTGCAGAAATCTTTGCGCGTGAGATCCTCGACTCGCGCGGAAACCCGACGCTCGAAGTCGACTGCCTGCTCAACTCCGGCGCCCTCGGCCGTGCCGCGGTGCCGTCGGGCGCATCCACCGGGTCACGCGAGGCGCTCGAGCTTCGCGACGGCGACAAGCGCCGCTTCCTCGGCAAAGGCGTTCTCAAAGCGATCGACAACGTCGAGCTGATCGCCAAGGAAGTCGAGGGGATGGATGCCCGCGAGCAGGCGATGATCGATCTGGTGATGAAACAGATCGACGGCACCGACAACAAGTCGAACCTCGGCGCCAACGCGATCCTCGGCGTTTCGCTCGCCGTTTCGCGTGCCGCCGCCGAAGCCGCCGGCCTCCCGCTGTTTCTCTACCTCGGAGGCGCCGGCGCCAGAACGCTTCCAGTCCCGATGATGAACGTCATCAACGGCGGCGCCCACGCCGACAACAACCTCGACGTCCAGGAGTTCATGATCATCCCGGCCGGCTTCGACACCTTCGGAGAGGCGCTCCGCGCCGGCGTCGAGACGTTCCACCACCTCAAGAAGATCCTCCACGACAAGAAGCTGACGACCGCCGTCGGCGACGAGGGCGGCTTCGCGCCGGACCTCAAGTCCAACGCCGAAGCGCTCGACCTCATCGTCAGCGCGATCGAGAAGGCCGGCTACAAACCGGGGCAGCAGATCTACCTCGGGATGGACGCGGCGGCTTCGGAGTTCTTCGACAAGAAGTACAAGTTCGAAGGGGAGAAGCGCTCGGCCGAAGAGATGGTCGAGTACTACCGCGTGCTGCAGCAGAAGTACCCGATCATCTCGATCGAAGACGGCCTCGCGGAAGGCGACTGGGACGGCTGGGAGACGATGACGGAAGTCCTCGGCAGCCGAATGCAGATCGTCGGCGACGATGTTTTCGTTACCAATCCGGCGATCTTCGCGAAGGGGATCGAGCGCGGGATCGCCAACGCAATCCTGATCAAGGTGAACCAGATCGGGACGCTTACCGAGACGCTGGAGACGATCGAGCTGGCAAAACGCGCCGGTTATCGTTCGGTCATCTCGCACCGCAGCGGCGAGACCGAAGACTCCACGATCGCCGATCTCGCGGTGGCGACGAATGCCGGCCAGATCAAGACCGGTTCGGCCTCCCGCAGCGACCGGATGGCGAAGTACAACCAGCTCCTGCGCATCGAAGAAGAGCTGGGCGACGCCGCCGCGTTCGCGGGGAAGTCGATCTTCAAGTCGATTTGACGCAATCGTAGATCGTCAATATATTGACCACGTGCCCGATCGCGATCTGGTCGCCGGCGTGGTCCAGCTGGCGAACCTCTTCACGCGCCGCCTCGTGCCGGTGTTCGAGCGCTCCGGCGTCACGCCGCAGCAGTGGGCCGTTCTCTCGGTGATCGGAGCAGCGGAAGCGCCGATGACGCTCGCGGCGGCCGCTCGCGAGCTGCTGGTCTCGAAGCAGAACATGACCGGCATGATCGCGCGCCTCGAACAGCTCGGCCTCGCTGAGCGCAGCGGCGACCCGAATGACCTTCGCTCCGCGCGGGTCCAGCTCACACGCAAAGGGCGCACGCTCCTCGACAAGACGCGCCCCGCCTACGAAGAGTGGATCGCGAAGCTCGCGGGCGATGTCGTCACCGAGCGCGACCTGCAGGCTCTGACCCGCACCGTCAACAAACTGATCCTGGCAATCGAAGAGACGCAGACCTAATCTGCTTCTGTGTGGCAGGCCGTTACGCGGCGGGAATGACGACCCGGTTTCTCCCCGCATGCTTGGCCGCGTACAGCCGTTCGTCGGCTGCCTGGAACAGCGTCTCGGCGGCGGAGCCGTCGGCCGGGAAGAGGGCGGCGCCGATGCTGACGGTCAGCGTCGAGCCGTGCGGCGGCTTCGGAAGCGACTCGACGTTCGTCCGGATGCGCTCCGCGATTGCCGAGAGCGCGTGCACATCGACCTCGGGCACGATCACGGCGAACTCCTCCCCGCCGTAGCGCGCCGGGAAGTCGACGCTGCGAACCGTCTCGCGAATCACGAGTGCCACGCGCTGCAGCGCGTCGTTCCCGGCGAGATGCCCGAACGTGTCGTTGTACTTCTTGAAGTGATCGAGATCGAGGACCAGCACGCCGAACGACTCCGGATAGCGCGCCGCGCGCTCGACCTCGGCGTCGATCCGTTCGCGGAACGCGCGGAAGTTCGGCAGTCCGGTCAGCTCGTCGGTGCGCGCGTGCGCGCGCAGCTTGTCGGCCATCCCGTTCAGCGCGACCGACAGCTTCGCGATCTCATGATCGCCAGCCACCGCGGCACGCGCGGAGAGGTCGCCGCTCGCGATCCGGTCGGCGGCCGCGGAGAGCTCCTCGAGCGGCCGCACGACCTTGTGTAGCGTCACCTGCGCCGCCGCGAAGCTGAGGACGACGATGATCCAGGCTACGGCGAGACCGCTCGACATCATCGCGTCGGTGTCGCTCTCCAGCTCCGGCAGCGTCCGCGCGATCTCGCGTTTGTGCTGGTCGATCAGCCGCTGCGCCTCCCGAACGACCGCCACCGACGTCGCGTCGAGATCCTCGGCGCGCGGATTCGGTTCGTGCGCGAGCGTCGCGAACGCCTTCACTCGCGCTCGAAGCAGACCGTTATCGCTGTCGTTGCGCAGCAACTGCTCGACGACGCGATAGTCGCCGCCGCGCGCGCGGAAGCCGTTCTGTGCGCGAATGAGCTCCTCGAGCGATGCGATCGCCTCCGTCTCAACGCCGATCAGCCGCGACCATCGCTGCTGCGACGCCCGCGCCCGCCACGAAAGGCCGAACGTGATCGCGAAGAGAACGAGCGCAAACGCCGCCGTCATCGCAAAAACCCGTGTACGGAGGTGCGTTCGGCGGCGCATGATTGATTGTAAGGTGCTCGAAGAGATCTATCGCGAGACTCTCGATCGCTGCGCGCCGGAGCGATTGATCGCGAAGGTGTGGCGCGACGACTTCCCGCGCGCGGTCGTGGCGATCGGCAAGTGCGCGGGCGCGTTGCGCGACGGCATCGAATGCGATGAAGCGTTCGTCGCCATTCCGTCCGGCTATCGCGAGCCGAAGAAGCCGTCGATCGTCGCCTTCGGCACGCACCCGAACTACAGCGAGGCGAGCTTCGAGGCGGGACGCCGGCTCCTCGAATTCGTCGACCGCCACGACGACATCACCTTCATCATCAGCGGCGGCGGCTCGGCGACGGTTGAAGTTCCGCTTCGTGAAAACAGTGTCGAGGAAAACCGGCGCCTCATCGAAAGCGGCATGACCATCGGCGAGATCAACGCGCACCGCAAGGCGATGTCGGCGATCAAAGGCGGCAAGCTCGCGGCGCGCGTGCGCGGCCGCTGCGTCACGCTCGTCTACTCCGACGTCTCGCGAGGCAAGCTCGCCGACGTCGCCTCCGGACCGACGATTCCCGGCAGCGATGAAGTCATCCTCATCGCCGACAACGACACGCTGACCGCAACCGCGGCCGAGGTTGCGCGTGAGCGCGGCCTCCGGACGACCGTGCTGCGCGACCAGATCGAGACGGACGTCGAAACAGCCGCGAAGCAGCTCGCGACCGCGAAATTCGACGACGTCCTGGACGATCTTCTGATCGCCGGCGGCGAGGTCACGGTCACCGTTCACGGCGACGGAAAGGGCGGCCGTTGCAGTGAGCTGGCCCTGCGCTACCTCCTGGCTGACGGCAAGTTCCCGGCGCTCCTCGGCAGCAGCGACGGAATGGACGGGAACAGCGGCGCGGCGGGCATCGTCATCGACCGCGTCCCCGCCCCCCTCGACCGTGACGCAATCGCAACCGAATTAGGCAAATCCAACTCGTTTCCGCTGGCCGCGGAGATCGGCCGCGCGATTATGATTCCGTCTGCCGGTAACAACCTCCGTGACTTGTACTTACTGGCTCGCGGTTAGCAAGCGCCGCGGTACGCAGTCCGGCAATGAGCGAGACGCCACAAGAGAGCGCGCATCCGCACCATCGATCCGCGCGGGAACGGCAACGCCGAGGACCGATGTGGGGATGCCTCAAGGGGCTGATCTTCACCTTCGGCGGCCTCCTCGCGTTGCTGATCCTCGTCATCGGCACGGGGTGGTGGTACCTCGGCACGACGAGCTTCTCCGGCCTCGTGCGGCTGCGCATCGAAAAGACGCTCGAAACGCGCCTCGGCCGCCACGTATCGATTCACGACGTCCAGATCGTCCGCGGCCGTGCCGCGAAGATCTACATCAACGACCTCCGGATCGCGAACGCCCCCGGCGCCGTGAATCCCTACTTCGCCACCGCGAGGCAGATCGAGGTCACCGGCGGCGTCGACTCGTTCTGGGGCCGCAAGGTGAAAGTCGCGCGCGTCGACATCCGCGATCCGCGCATGTACTTCGAAGTCTTCCCGGCCGGCTCGAAGCTCCAGCACAACTTCCCGCACTGGCAGTCGGGGCCGAAGAGCAAGTACGACATCTACCACCTCGACATCGGGAAGCTTTTCATCACGGGCGGCGGATTCCAGTTCCTCGACCGGCGGCATGACATCGCGGCGACGTCGACCGACATCCGCTCTGAGATCGACGTCACGTCCGCCGAGGATCTGTACGCCGGAATCGCGACGAGCCCGCGCGTCAACGTGCGGATCCAGAACTACAAACCGTTCGACCTCGACCTGCGCGGCGGCTTCCGCTTCACGCCGGACAACCTCGTACTGAACTCCATCGCCCTGCGCGGCCGCGACATGCAGCTGTACGTGAACGGCCCGATTCATCCGCTCTCGGACGCCGTCTACAACCTCCGCCTCACCGCGCAGCTCGGCCTCAATCGCGTGCGGGAGATCTTCGCGATCAACAAAGTTCTCGACGGCGTCATCGCGCTCGACACGAACCTGCGCGGCCGCGCCGGGACGTTCACCATGAGCGGCGGCTGGGTCTCGCCGAAGATCGCTGCCGACGTCTACGACCTCACCAACGCGCGCGGCAAGCTGTCGGTCACCGACACCGGCACGACCGTCGACGTCGACACGGCGCGCTATGGAGGCGGCACCATCGGCGCGCACTACACGCTGCCGAAGTACGACGAGCCGTATCCGCAGACCGTCAACCTTCAGTACAACGGCGTCTCGCTCGAGAAGCTCTTCAACGACTGGGGGATCAAAGACACCGGCCTGCGCGGCGGCGCGACCGGACGCCTCGCCTATCGCTGGAACAAGGACAAGGTGCTCGAGGGCTCCGGCAACGGGACCGCGACGCTGGCGCGATCGACGACCGCATTCTCGAACGCGAAGTATCCGATCCCGCTCGGCGGCGCTGCCGACTTCGCGCTCGACAACGGCGTCGTCAAGTTCTCGCGCGCATCGCTCACGACCGGCGCGTCGACCGTGAACTTCAGCGGCTCGCTGCGCATCGAGGACGTCAACACCGATCTCGCCGTCAACATCCACTCGTCCGACTTCGCGGAGCTCGACCAGATCGGGTTCAACTTCGCGCACTCCGCCGGCAAGAAGACGTACGAGCTCCTCGGCCTCGGCGGCGCCGGCGACATCACGGGCGCGATCAAGGGACGGCTGAAGGAGCCGCAGGTCGTCGCGCACATCACCGCGACCGGAACGAAGTTCAGCAACGACCTCCTCGGCACGTCCGACATCCAGCTCCGCTACGACGGCGTCAAGTCGGTGCTTACGTTCGACCGCGCCGTCTTCAGCGAAGAGGGCGGCCGGCTCGCGATGACCGGCACGATCGGCTTCCCCGATCGCGGACCGTCGCCGCAGTTCGACCTCGCCATCGACGCGACGAACTACCCGGCCGAGGCGGCGACGAAGGTCGTCACGCTGCCGCTGAAAGGCATCCACGGCACCGCGACCGGCCGCATGCTCCTCACCGGCACGCCGGATTCGGGCAAGGCGACGTTCGTAAACCTTCTGATTGCGCGCGCCGGCTCCGAGCTGCGGCTGAAAGGCAGCGTCAACTGGCTGCCCGGCAAAGGGACGACGAAGTTCGACCTCGACATCGCGGCGCGCAACTTCCCGATCGGCGACGTCGCCGAGTTCCTCGACCTCGGCACCGCGCTGCCGGTGACCGGCGAGCTGACCGGCACCCTGCATCTCGAAGGAACGAAGGCGAACCTCGAAGGCGCCGGCTCGGTCACCGTGCGCAAGGGCGTCCTCTTCGGCGAGCCGGTCGAGAGCGCGACCGCCGAGATCCAATTCACGCAGGGCAAAGTCAAACTCAGCCACGCGACCATCACCGCGCCTGCCGGAACGATCAAGGCCGAGGGAGAGCTGAACCTCAACACGAACCAGTTCACCTACACCATCAACTCGGCGTCGCTCGATCTGTCGAAGCTGGAGCTCCTGAAATCACTCGCGGGACTCCTCGGTGGCAAAGTGACGCTGACGTCGAGCGGCGGCGGCACGTTCGATCATCCCGAGCTGTTCGTCGAAGCGACGCTCGCCGACGCGACGCTGAAAGGTCTCGCGCTCCCCGCCGGCTCGCCGCCGCCGAAGCTCTACTTCGCGATCCACAACGGACGTCTCGTCGTGCGCGGCAACATCGCCGACATCGTCACGATCGAAGGCGACGGCACGGTCGGCGCCGGACTCGCGGTCGACGGCCTCGTTCGCATCACCGTCCCCGACGTGGCGAAGCTGGTCGCGCTCTCGCCGTCCACCGCGTCGCTGCCGGCGTCCGGCAACTTCACGGTCGACCTGAAGCTCGGCGGCAAACTATCGCCGCTCGAGGCACTCGTCGTCGACGGCACGTTCCCGGTCTTCAACATCAAGCTCTCCGATCACGACTTCACGGCCGCGCAGCCATTGCACCTCGTCCTGCGGAACGGCCGCGTTTCGTTCGAGAGTTTCGAGCTGACCCACCCCGGCGCCACGCTCGCGGTCACCGGCTACGCCGACATCACCGGCAAGAAGGCGCTCAACATCAACGTCAACGGCGGGGTGGAAGCGGCGCTGCTCCAGGTGTTCGTCCACGACCTGCGCGCCGAGGGCCACATCAAGATCGCGGCGAGCTTCACCGGCACGCTCGCCGATCCGCGCATCAACGGCACGGCCGAGGTGCAGGACGCGCAGTTCCGTGTCCCCGGCTTCCCGCAGATGTTCGACCACGTCACCGGCACGCTGATCTTCCGCGGCGACCGGATCGAGATCGACTCGCTGCGAGCCCAGCTCGGAGGCGGCACGCTCGTCGCGGGAGGCACGATCGGCGTCAACGGCATCACGCCGACCACCTCGCGAATCTCGATCCAGGGAACCGACGTCGCGATCCGCTATTTCGAAGGGATCTCGATCAACGGGAACTTCACGTTGCTCCTCTCCGGCGACAAAGACCGGATGAACCTCGCCGGCGACGTGCGCGTGAATCGCGCGCTCTATTCGAAGGACTTCGACTTCGGCACGGCGTTCCTGAACGTCGTCCTGTCGCGCCGCAGCGTCATTCCGATCGCCGCGGCGAACTGGCAGGACAAGGTCAGCCTGCGCCTTCACATCAACGCGCCCGAAACGCTCGCCGTGCGCAACAACATCGGCGACGTCACCGGCTCGGCCGATCTCGACTTGCAGGGAACGCTGGCAAATCCGGTGATCCTCGGCGTCGTCAATCTCGATGAAGGCGGCACGGTCAAGCTGCAGGGAAACAAGTACCAGGTCACCCGCGGCTCGATCACGTTCCAGAATCCGTTCCGCATCGACCCGTACTTCGACATCACGCTGGAAGGGCGCGTGTCGTCCGGCGGCTTCACATCGGAGATCGAGTCGGGGCCTGTCGAGGTCACGATCAACCTCGTCGGCACGATCGACCGCTTCACGCCGACGATCACGAGCGATCCACCCGCCAGCGACATCACGCTTTTCTCGCTCCTCGGGTTCGGCGGCCTGACCAGCACCACCGGAACGACGACGCAGGGCGGGGTGACCTCGACCGGCGCGTCGATCCTGTCGCAGAGCCTCGGATTCCTCACCAGCAAAGTTCTGCCGTTCGCCGACACGTTCTCCTTCAATCCCGATATCGGCAACGCGACCGATCGGGGACAGAAGGTCACGTTCGAGAAGACGATCTCGAACGACGTGCGCATTCTCGTGATCTACAACATTCAAACGACGCGTTACCGCTCTCTCATCGAGTGGCAGGTCAACCCCGAATGGAGTCTGCAGCTCACCCAGGACCAGGTCCTGAACGAATACCGCCTCGAAGCGCGCTACAGGCGCCGCTTCGCGGGGCAGTGGCGTTGGGCGGGGAACGGCAAACCGGTGACGATGGTCGCGTCGATGGGACCGCTCGAAGGCGGTGTGCTGAACCTCGACAAGCAGGAACCGCCGCCGCCTGTCCCGCCGACCGGCCCGGTCGTCGCACGCGTCACCTATCGCGCCGACGCGAACTTCGACACCTCCCTCCTCGGCAAATACATCGCGATCATCCCGGGCAGGCCGCTCTCGCTGCGCGACGTGCAGTCGTCGATCAAGAGCCTCTACGCGAGCGGCGACTTCCGCGACATCCGCGTGGAAACGAACCCGGCCGAGAACAACGGGGTCGAAGTCGTCTTCGTCCTCTCGATCAACTACCGCGTCACCGAGATCAAGTTCGACGGCCTCGGCGGCGCGGATCGCGACCGCGAGGAACGCGACATCTCGGTGCGCGTCGGCGACGTCCTCTCGCTCAACGCCGTCGACCGCAGCGCCGTCGCCGTGCAGCGGTACCTGAATCGCGAGGGCTACCTCGAAGCGACCGTCGATCCGGAGACGAACTTCTCGCGCGAGAACAGCAGCGCGCAGGTGATCTTCCACGTCACGAACGGACCGCGCGCGAAAGTCGGCACGGTCACGATCGACGGCAACACCGATCCGTTCCCCAAGGCCGAGCTGATCGCGCAGATGAAGCGCGGGCCCGGCAAGCCGTTCCGGATCGCCGACGCCCGTCTCGACGCCGATCGCATGGAGCGCTTCATGGTCCGCCAGGACTACCGCAAGGCCGACGTACGCTTCGTGAGCCAGACCTACGACAAAGCGACCAAGACCGTGGCGCTGCGCTTCACCGCGACGTCCGGACCAATCGTGCGCGTGGCGGTCGTCGGCGTACCGGAGCGCGCGGTGCGTCGCGAGATCCCGTTCTCGAAGAATCAGGGATACAGCGAGGACGTGATCGACAGCGCCGCCGACGCGATCGTGAAGTCATACCAGGAGCGCGGCTACTTCAACGCGACCGTCGACACCGAGGGCAAGCAGGAGGGGAACGTCTGGACGACGACGTTCAAGGTTGTTCCCGGCCAGCAGTTCAAACTCGAGGCGGTCACGTTCACCGGCAACCACAAGGTCACCACCAAAGAACTGCAGGGCGTCGTGCAGACCTCGACGAGCGGCGGCTTCCGTTCATTGATCTCCACCATCCTGCGCCGCCCGACGGGCGTGACGCACGCGCAGCTGAGCGCCGACCGCGACGCGATCGAGTCGTACTACCGCCTGCACGGCTTCTCCGAGGCCGCCGTCGCGGCGCCGGTCGTGAACACGAATGCGGCAAAGGGAACGATGACCGTCGACTTCCCGATCACGGAGGGGCCGCAGACGATCGTCAAGGCGGTGCGCATCGAAGGGAACGAGCAGGTGCCGTCGCGCGACCTCCCGAAACCGACCCTCAAGACGGGGCAGCCGCTCGATCCGACCGCGCTCCGCAACGACCTCCTCGCCTTCGAAACGTATTACGCCCAGCGCGGCAACGCCGAGGTGCAGATCACGCCGCGGCCCGACATCTCGCCCGACAAAACGTCGGCGACCATCACGTCCGTCATCGCCGAGGGGCCAAAGATCAAGGTCGGCGACGTCGTCGTCCGCGGGAACACCTACACGAAGACCGACGTCATCCTCCGGAAAGCGGGCATCCATAGCGGCGATCCGTTCTCTTACGTCGACATCCTCGAAGCGCAGCGTGCCCTCTATCAGTTGGGCATCTTCCAACGCGTCGAGATTCAGGCGGAGCAGACCGGCACCGCCGTCAGCGACCGCAACATCGTCATCCAGGTCGAGGAAGGGAAAGACCTCTCCATCGGCGGCACGCTCGGCGCGTCGAAGGAGACGGGGAGCAAGATCTCGCCGATCATCTCGGCGACGGTCGCGCACCGGAATCTGTTCGGTACGGGGCGCTATCTCGGCCTCCAGTACGTCAAGAGCAGCGCGCGAAGCGAAGAATCGCTGTCGTACCAGGAGCCGTTCATCGGCCACTTCAACGTGCCGGCGCAGTTCACGATCTTCCACAGCAAGGAGATCCGTCCCGATGCGACGGTCGACCAGCGCGGCGCGTCGCTCGAAATCACGAAGGTCGCACGCCTGCAGACCCGCTGGTCGATCCGTTACGAGTACCGCCTCGGCAACTGTCAGTCCGGCACGCTCTGCGATCAGGCGAAGGAGCACATCCTGCCGGGGATCGACCAGTCGATTACGAACATCGACATCTCGTCGCTCACGCCGACCTTCTTCTGGGACCGCCGCGACGATCCGATCGATCCGCACCGCGGCTTCTTCACGACGGCGCTGCTCGAGTACGCGTTCCCCATGCTCCATGCCGACGCCGACTTCTTCAAGCAGTTCGCCCAGGCGTCGTACTACCTGCCGGTGAGCGAGCGCAGCGTCTTCGCGGTCTCCGGCCGCCTCGGGTTCATCGAGCCGCGCGGTACGGTTCCGTTCACGGAACGTTTCGTCGGAGGCGGCGAGACGTCGCATCGCGCCTACGGACTCGATCTCCTCGGCGACGCCTGCCAGCTGCAGCCGGACGGCACGTGCGACGGGACGCTCATCCTCCTCACCGATCCGAAAACCGGGAAACAGTCGCCCGCGCCGATCGGCGGGAACAGCATCTTCATCACGAATCTCGAATACCGCTTCCCGATTTTCTCGGCCCTCGGCGGCGCGGTATTCACCGACGTCGGCAACGTCTTCCCGACTACGGCCATCCACTTCAACGACCTCCGCTACGGCGTCGGAAGCGGCCTGCGCTACCTCTCGCCCGTCGGCCCGCTGCGGTTCGACATCGGCTACAAGCTCCACCGCCGCAGCTACGAAAAGCCGTTCGCCTTCTTCATCACGCTCGGCTACGCGTTCTGAGCCATCACACGGTGCTGTGTTGTGCGTGAATGCCGCGGTCCAAATGCGGACCTACGTTCGCCTCAGCGCTCGGGGGAGCGCGTGAGGAGGCTTCAATGGCCCACATTGAAAAGAAAACTCTCATCAACGCCCCGATCGACAAGGTGTACGCGTTCGCGCGTGATCCGCACAAGTGGAACACCTGGTGTGTCGGTCTGGCGGCGCCCGACGAACTGAAGGGAAATGGCGAAGTCGGCACCACCGTGAAGCATCACTACATGGTGGCCGGACTGCCGTTCCCGGTGACGACCAACGTCCTCATCGACCGCTTCGGGCCGAAAGACGCCCTCTGGAAAGGGCAGATCGAAGGCCCGCTGGCCGGCCAGCATGAGTGGCAGTACAAGGCACTCGGCGACAAGACCGAAGTGTTCCTGAAGCTCGACTACACCGTGCCGGGCAAGATCCTCGGCAAGTTCGCCGACCGCATGCTCATCGAGAAGATGCAGGAGAAGGCGATCGAGAACACTCTCGACAACCTCAAGCTGCTCTGCGAAGCGAACGTCGAAGCTCCGGTGCTCGTGTAACCAACCGTTGCGCTCCCCCGCGCGTGAATCAGGATGACGGCAGCACCGACTCCGCGGCCTTCTCGGCGCGTTCGGCTTCGAGCGCGGCGATACGGGCACGGAGGTCGTTGAGATCGGTGTGCAGCTTCGCCAGCTCGTCCTTCATCGCCTCGTGCGTCAGCTCGCTGAAACGGGTCGTCAGCTTCTTCACCTGATCGCTTTGAAATTGCGTCAGCTTGTTCCACGAGTCGCCGAGGACCTCGCGCAGCATCGATTCGAAATCCTGAGCAGCCATGGTTCTCCTCCGGCGAGCAATTGAAGTGCCACGGAACCGTGTGGGAGAATCGCCCCACGTGCCGATGATCCGTAGTTTTCAAGACTTCTGGCCGTATTACGTCCGCGCGCATTCGAAACCGCGGACGCGCGTCCTGCACGCCGTCGGCTCCGTCCTCGCGATCCTCTCGGTCGCCCTCGCCTTCTCCTTCAGTCTCTGGTTCCTGCTCGCCGCCCCACTCGTCGGCTACGCCTTCGCCTGGTACGCCCACTTCTTCGTCGAGCACAACAAACCCGCCACCTTCGGCCACCCCTTCTACTCCCTCGCCGCCGACTACCGCATGCTCTTCCTGATGATGGCGGGGAGGATGGACGCCGAAGTCGCGAAGTGCTGCGCTTAGGGCGTCACCGGCTTCACGTCCGGCTTTCCCTGTGTGTTCTCGGGCCCTTTGGTCTCGTCCTTGATCCGCTCGCCGCTTGCGTTGAAGACTGCGTTTCGGAGGAAGGCCTCGGTTGACCATGGCGCGGGGGCGCCGCCGAGGTATTGGTGGAACCAGTCGAGGTGGGCGGTGTAGTAGAGCGCCATCTCGTACCAGCTCGGCCAGTGGCCTGACTCGTTGAAGATGAGCAGCCGTGACGGGACGTTCATCTTCTGCAGGTCGGTGTAGAACTCGACCGACTGCGTGTACGGCACGCGGTAGTCACGCTCGCCGCTGATGACGAGGCACGGCGTCTTGAAATTCGTCACGTAATTCGACGGCGACCACTTCGCGTAAAGCTGCGAGTTCCACGGAAGGCCCTTCAGCTCCCACTCCGGGAACCACAGCTCCTCGGTCGATGAGTACATCGCGCGGAGGTCGTAGACGCCCATCATCGAGGCGATCGCCTTGAAGCGCGTCGTGTGCCCCTCGAACCAATCCATCATGTAGCCGCCGTACGACCACCCCATCGCGCCGAGGCGATTCGTGTCGACGTACGGGAGCTTCTCCAACGCATCCATCACCTTCATCAGGTCGTCGAACGGCGCGCCGCCCCAGTCGCCCGAGATCTCCGCGGTGAAGTCCTGGCCGTAGCCGGGCGAGCCGTGCGGATTCGCATAGACGACGACGTAGCCGGCGCCGGGGTACACCTGGAAATCACCGCGGAACGTGTCGGCCCACATCTGCTGCGGACCGCCGTGGACGTTGATGATGAGCGGGTACTTCTTCGCCGGATCGAAGCCGTGCGGCTTGACGACGAAGTACTGGATCTTCGCGCCAAGCGCGCCGTCGACCCAGAAACTCTCGGCGGGACGGACGTCGACGTCGCGCACGAATTCGTCGTTGAAGTGCGAGATCGCCTTGCGCGGCGAGGCGGCTCCGTTGAGGTCGGCGCGGTAGATCTCCGCCGGATGGTCGGAGGTCGCGCCGATGTAGAGGATCGACTTGCCGTCGCGCGCGACGCGGAAGACGTTGATGGTCTTGTCGCGATAGACGTCGCTCAGCTTCCCGGTTGCGACGTCGACGCGCCAGATCGGGTTGACGCCCTGGTACGGGCCGGTGAAGTAGATCGACTTCGAGTCCTGGCTCCAGTCGAAGTCGTCGACCCAGTCGTTGTGCTGCTCGGTCAGAACGCGCGACTGGCCCGTCGCGCGGTCGTAGACGGCGACGCGGAAGAGGTCCGACTCGTAGCCGGCGACCTTCTGCATCCGGTAGGCGATGTACTTGCCGTCGGGCGAGTACTTCGGCGAACCGTCGTACGCCGGATTCGACGCCGTGATGTCGCGCGGCTTCGCGTTCGGGTCGGTCAGCGAGATCAGGTAGAGGTCATTGTTCGTCGACGTCTCACGGTGCTTGTCGGGGATGGCGACGACGCAGAGCTCATTCGAATCGGGCGAGAAGTCGTACTGCAGCGCCCCGCCGAGCTGGAACGGCGGAAAGTCGACCGTGCCCGGCGTCAGGTCGCGGATCTTGCCGTCGTCCTTCCCGCCATCTACGTTCACGAGGAACGTGTGCGTCACCTGGCCGTCGCGCCACGTCGTCCAGTGGCGGAAGAGGAGCGTGTTGTCCGCCATGTGCGCGTGCAGCTTCCCGTTCTGCCAACGGTCGGAGATCCGCTTGTTGCACGCGTCATCGGCGCCGCACTCGGGATAGACGTCGCTGGAGAACGCGATCCACTTGCCGTTCGGCGCCCAGATCGGATCGCTGGCGCCGGTCGAGAAATCGGTAAGCTTCCGCGCCTCGCCGCCGGCGAGCGAGAGGATGTAGACGTTGTTGTCGCGCACGAACGCGAGCGATTTGCCGTCGCGCGAGAACGACGGCGAGCCGTCGGCGTCGCCGTTCGTCACGGCGCGCATCTCGCTGCCGTCCGCGTTCGCGATCCAGATCTTCTTCGACGACTTCGCGTGCGCCAGATCGCGCGTCGTGACCGTGAAGGCGATCCGCGACCCATCCTCCGTCGCCGTCAGATCACCCACCGCTTTGACGCGATAGACGTCTTCGAGAGTGAACGCGCGCTTCTGCGCAAAGAGGGGAAGCGACACGAGGAGAGTGAGCGCGGCGGCGAGGATGCGTTTCATGGCGCCGCATTCTATGATCTGGCGTCATGGCGTTGCTGGAAGGGAAAACCGGAGTCGTTTTCGGCGTGGCGAACAAGCGCTCGATCGCGTGGGCGATCGCGCAGGCGCTGGCGCGCGAGGGGATGCGCCTCGCGTTCACGTACCAGGGTGAGCGCTTGAAAGAGAACGTCGCAGAGCTCGCCGCGACGATCCCAAACTCGCCGCTGCTCGAGTGCGACGTCACCAAAGACGCCGACGTCGCGAACGTCTTCCAGCAGATCGACCAGGAGTTCGGCGGACTCGACGCGCTCGTCCACTCCGTCGCCTTCGCGCCGAAGGAAGACCTCGAAAACGAATTCGTGAAGACCTCGCGCGACGGCTTCAAGACCGCGCACGACATCTCGGCCTACTCCCTCGTCTCGATGACCCACGCCGCCCTCCCGCTGTTCGAGAAGAGGGGCGGCGGCGCGGTCGTGGCGCTCTCCTATCTCGGCGCCGTCAAGGCCGTCGATGGCTACAACGTCATGGGCGTGGCGAAGGCGTCGCTCGAAGCAAGCGTCCGCTACCTCGCCTCGAACCTCGGCCCGAAGAACGTCCGCGTCAACGCCATCTCCGCAGGTCCGGTGAACACGCTCGCCGCACGCGGCATCAGCGGTTTCACGACGATGCTCAAGCACCACGCCGACCGCGCCCCGCTTCGCCGCAACGTCACGCTCGAAGAAATCGGCAACGCCGCGCTCTTTTTGCTCTCGCCGATGTCCACGGGTGTAACCGGCGAGACTCTGTACGTGGATTGCGGCTACAACATCGTCGGTTTGTAATCCCGGGATGTAGCCGTTACGTCGCAAATGCTCCCGCTAACTCCCGGGATGTAGCAAGTGGCGATTTGAACGTATTTTTCGCAATAGAGATCGTTCGAATTACAGCCCGGGACGTCGCAAGCACGAAAAATAGGTTAACTGGCACCAACTGATTCGTGCCGACTACATCCCTGTACGTAATTTCCACGTACAATCTCTTGAAAATTACATACGAGGATGTCGCATGCCCGAACGAAAAGGTGCTTCCCGTGATCCTGACGCCATCTGCCTCGGCCTGATCGTCAAACGCCTCAGAATGCAGCGTGGCTGGTCGATCCGTCAGCTCGGACTCGCCATCGGCGTCCACCCGACGCACCTCGGCGTCATCGAACGCGGCGGCAACTTGATGAGCATGACCAGCTTCCTGAACCTAGTGACGGTCACGGGGCTCGATCCCGGCGAAGTCCTGCGCGAAGTGCTCGAAAACCGCCGCCGATTCGAGAAGCAGCCGGACGCCCCACCGCCTCCGCCGCCGCTGGAGAAGCCGGCGGAGTAATCGCTACGTCTTCCCGACCACGTAGTAATTCGCGTTGGTCGGCTGCTCGACGCCGCCGCGCGGCTCCATCGTGACGGCGAGGCCTTTGATCTCGGTCATGACCGGGAGGTTCTCGATGGTGATCGTGGCGTTGCCTTTTTCGACGTCGAAGACGCCGGCGCTCTGCGGCTTCGGCTGGTCGCCGCGGATGATCCAGAGCTGGTAGCTCTTGTCGGTCGGGCACTTCGGGAGGTTCGCGAAGACGACGACGGCACGGTGCTTGTCGGAGTCCATGAAGACTTTCGCCGAGGCGGACGGTGACATCTGCGCGCCGGTGAGCGAGATCGTCTGCGTGTTCGCCGCTGCGAGCGACGCGACGGCGGCCGAGAGCTTTTGGCGTTGCAGCTCGAGCACCTGCTTCTCGTCGTTGAGCCGCTGGATGTCCGACTGCTGCGACTGGACGTGCTCGCGCAAGACGCGGATCCCGATCTCGCGCCAGCCCCAGAGCGCCAGGAAGAGCGTCGCGGCGGTCGCGAGGCCCCAGCGGCTGAAGAAGCCGCGCTCTGCTTCCGCTTCCTCGCCGGGCGTCACATCGGCGAACACGCGCTCGCGCACGTCCGCGGGCGGCGCCACCGGCTCGAGATCTTTCGCCATTAATGTCGCCGCTTCGGCGAACTCGTCGCGCGCGCGGCGGCAAGTGAGGCACGACGAGAGATGCTCGCGAAGAGCGCGCTCTTCGTCCGCGGTGGCGGCACCGAGCGCGTCGAGCGCGGCGATCGCTTCGAAATCGTCGTGCGCCATCAGTGATATGCCTTCAGCCGCTCGCGCAGTTTCTTCATGCCGAGCTGCATCCGAGTCTTGATCGTTCCAAGCGGTTCGCCGAGACGCGCCGCGATCTCGGACTGTGACAGTCCCTCGAAGTACGCGAGCTCGAGCGCGATGCGCTGCGCTTCCGGCAACTCCCCGAGTGCGCCGCGAACGGCTCTCTGTTCCTGCGATCGAATGGCATCTTCCGCGCCTGTCGCATGATCTACGAACGCGGAACGGTGCGAGATTTCTCGCCCCGCATCGTTTTCACGATCGCTACGAACCCGGCGGGCGCGCAGCTTGTCGATGCCGCGGCTGCGCGCGATCGAGATCAGCCACGCCGCCTCGCTGCCGCGCACCGCGTCGAACATCCGCGCGTTCGACCACGCCTTGACGAACGTCTCCTGCAGCACTTCCTGCGCGTCGTCGGCATTGCCGAGGATGCGGAGCAGGAGCGCGTAGACCGTCGAGGAGTAGCGGTCGTAGAGCGATTCGAAGGCAGCGAGATCGCCCCGCGCGACCGCAGGTAAATACTCCGTTGCCGGCGACGGAAGGCTGCCCATCAGCGCCAAATCAGTTCAACTACGTTTCACTCGTGTCGGCGGATGGATCGTCACCCGCCGTTTTCGTGTCAGGGAAGTCGATGTCGGTCTTCACGCCGACCCGTTTCGGCGCGCGGCGGCCGGGAAACCCGCTCGGCCGGCCGCCGGTCTGGCCGTTGCCGGACTGTCCGTCCGAGCCGCCGTCCCAGAAGCCTTTCCCCTTGACGTTTTCCCTCGGATTGCCCGCCATGCGCGAATCGTATCACCCGCCTCACTGCGAATGATTCGCGTAGTCGATCGCGATCTGCGTACCGTTGACGATCCGTCCCTGAATCGTCACGTGCGACTTCTGGATCGCGACGCCCTTCGTCGTGGCGTCGCCGATGAGCTGGAAGCTGTCGCCGCTGCGGAGGTACGTTCCGGTGAACATACCGTCGGTCGAGTCGATGTCGACGTGCGCGTTGGTGTTGTTCACCATCTGCGCGGCGGCGAGCTCCGCGGCGTTCTCGGAGAGCGTCAGCGCCACGATGCGCGAGCGGAAGCGCTGCGCCTCCTGCAGCGCGCGCGAGCCGTCGATCAGCAACAGCTCGATGAGCATGAAGTACAGCACCGCCAGGATGATCGCGGCGGCGAGTACGAAGCCGCGCTCACTCGTGCGGTCGCGGCTGGAAGATCTGATCGATCGCGAGAATGCCATGCTGGTCCACTGCCTGAATGCGTACGGAGTACGCGTGATCGGGAACTTCGTACGAGTTGATGCTGAATTTCGGCAGCCCGCGCGCGAGCCATTCGTTTGCGAGGATGCCGACGTTGTAGGCGCGGCGGCGGACGAGCTTCGGGTCGGTGAAGTCCCACACGATCGTCCGCGCCTGGTTGTTCTCGTCGAGCGAGTAGAGGATCAGCGTCGAGTCGCTCTGGATGTAGTTCTGGAACTGGTCCGGGTAGTACGGCGCCGTCGCGTCTTCGACGTCGCGCCGCAGACGGGAGACGACGGCGCTCACCTGCGGATTGGTGAGGAAGTCGACCGGCATCTTCTTCTCGTACCCCATCATCTCCTTCGTCAGGATCGCGCTAATGATGATGAACGTGCCGAAGATCGTCAGCGAAACGACGATCTCCATCAGCGTGAAGCCGCGTTCGCGCGCGCGCTTCACCACAGGTTCGATCCTCCGGTGTTCACGCGCGACAGATGCAGCGTGGCGACGCGTTTTCCTTTCTGCCAGATGACCCGCATCGTGAGGTTCTTCACGTCGGTCGACGGCTGGTCGATCGTGACGTGGGTCTGGAACGGCATCAGCGGGAGGAGGATGCCCGTGTCGGTGACGAACGCGGGCGGCGCGGTGTCGAGGTCAGTGAAGTTCATCCGGCGGCGCACCTCGGCCTCGTTCGCGAGCGCCTGATACGCGAGGATCGTCTCGGTCGCCTCCTTCTGCCGCTTCGTCCTCTCGACGAAAACGGCGAGCGACGTCGTGATGACCAGGCCGAGAATCATCAGCGCGACCATGACCTCGACGAGCGTGAATCCGCGCTGGCGCACGCGACGATTCTAGTGCGCTAGACTCCGGCGGCCATGAAACTCCGCTTTGCCCCCTCCCCGACCGGGTTCCTGCACGTCGGGGGAGCGCGGACGGCGATCTTCAATCTACTCCACGCGCGGAGGCATGGCGGCGCGATGCTGCTGCGCATCGAAGACACGGACGTGGAGCGGTCGAAGCAGCATCACGCGGAGCAGATCGTCAGCTCGCTCAAGTGGCTCGGGGTCGAGTGGGACGAGGGTCCGGTCTACCAGAGCGATCGGCTCGATCGCTACCGCGAGCGCGCCGAGGAACTGGTCGGGAGCGGCAAGGCTTACCGCTGCTACTGCACCGTCGAAGAGCTCGAGGCCGATCGCGCCGCCGCGGAGAAGGCGGGCAAACCGTACAAGTACTCCGGAATCTGCCGCCGCCGCGCGGAAGCGGGCGATCCGCAGTCGCCGGACGAGCCGCACGTCATCCGCTTCAAGGTGACGGCCGGCGCGATCGAGTTTCATGACCTCATCCGCGGCGACGTCCGCTTCGAAGGGGAGCTGCTCGACGACTTCGTGCTCCTCCGCTCCGACAGCTATCCGACTTACCACCTCTCCGTCGTCGTCGACGACATCGACATGGCGATCACTCACGTTGCACGCGGCGACGATCACCTCTCCAACACGCCGAAACACATCCTCCTCTTCCGCGCGTTCGACGCGACGGTCCCAACGTTCGCGCATCTCCCGCTGATCCTCGGCAGCGACCGCAAGCGCCTCTCGAAGCGCACCGGCGCGACGTCGGCCGAGGAGTACCGCGACATGGGGATCGTCCCGCAGGCGCTCTTCAACTTCCTCATGCTCCTCGGCTGGTCGCCGGGGCAGGACCGCGAGGTCATCACGCCGCAGGAAGCGGCGCTCGTCTTCGATCTGTCGCAGGTCAACAAAGCGCCCGCCGTCTTCGATCCGGAGAAGCTGCTCTGGATGAATGGGCAATATCTCGCCCACATGACGGCCGACGAGATCTACCCGCATCTCGTCCGCTTCCTCGCCGACCCTCCGCCGCCGCTGGACGAGATCCGCTATGTGATCGACCTGAATAAAGTGCGCGGCCGGACGCTGAAGGAGGTCGCGACGCTGCTCGAGCCGTTCCTCGTTCCTGACGAGTCGATCGAATACGAGCCGGACGCGGTGAAGAAGCACATCAAAGGCGACGACCTCGCCGACCGGATGACGGCGCTGCACAACGCGCTCGCCGAGGTCGAGCCGTTCGACATCACGACGACCGAGGCGGCGCTGCGCGGCGTGGCGGAATCACGCGGCCTCAGCGCGGGGAAGCTGATCCACCCGATGCGTCTCGCGCTCACCGGCCGCGGCGCCTCCCCTCCCATCTTCGACGTCGCCGTCGCCCTCGGCCGCGACCGGACGCTGAAGCGCCTCAAGCGCCTGATCGAAAAGATCCCGGAGCTCTTGTGATATGTGCGACGTACGCGATGACGAACGCGCCCGACGAGATCCAGTGTGCGATCGCCATCGCGTGGCGTAGGGCGTCGGCGGTCGAGACCTGCATCAGGTAGCCGCTGACGACCATCGGCGCGAGCATCCACATCGCGGAAACGCCGGTCGGGCGTTTCCGCGATCCGTTCGTGAAGGCGGGGAGGATGTGGTTGCCGAAGATCCAGCCGAAGGCGAAGACGGCCAGCGGCGACACGACGACGTGCGCCGAGAGCATCCACGGCTGGAGCGGATGGTTGACGACGGCGAACGGGTCGTCGCTCTTCATCGCGTACTTCATCCAGGCGAATACCAACCCGGTGATCGCGGTCAGCGCGACCGCGATCTGGAGGGTCACCACTTGCGCCCGCGTCATCATTTGATTGCGTTGTGGATCGCGAGGATCTTGCGCGACGCGTTCACGATGGCGCGGCCGGTGAGGCTCGCGCCGGAGATCGGACGGATGGCGCGGTTGAGCGAGAGATCGTCGTCGAGCTTGCGTCCGAGAAGCTGGTCGAGCCAGCGGCGCTTCGGGAAGTAGTCGGTCGGTTCGTCGAACGACAGGATGTCGACGCGCTCGATCTTCCCCGCCGCATTGACGACCACCATCACCGTCTCCGGCTCCGTGCGCACGCGGTGGGTGTCGAAGTAGGCGTACGAGCCGTTGCTGCCGGCGTAGCGGATGACGAGCTGCGTCTCGCTGCCGGCCGCCTTTGCCTGCTCCGGCGTGAGGAAGACGGTCTGGCGAGAGACCTTCACGTTCGGCGGGAACGCGGCCGCGAGCGCCTGCTGCTGCGTGATCAGCACGCGTGCGTGGAGAGCGACCGCGCACCACAGAGACACGGACAGCAGAGAGAGCTTCTTCATTAGAAGATGTACCCGAGTGCGGCGTTGTACTGCTTGCGGCCGTTGGCGCGCTGCCATTCGAGCTTGACGACCGTCTGCGAGATCGGCTTGAAGTCGAAGCCGGCCGAGAAGATCTTGTGATCGTTCGCTGGATCGGCGGTGAAGCCCGACGGCAGCGAGCGCTGCGTGTTGACGCGCTCGTAGCGCATGTACGGGATGAGCGAGAAGCTGCCCGGCCCGAGGTCGTAGCCGCCTTCGACGTACCAGCCGCCGAACGTCTTGCCGATCGGGTCGTCGGGGTTCAGCGTCTGCGCGAATGAACCGGTCGTGCCGCGCGCGATGACTCCGCGGAGGATCGCGCCGTGGAAGCGCGAGTCGGCGTGCAGCTCGGCGAGCGTGACGCGTCCGGCATCGTGGTTCGCGATGCTGCCGCGGTACGCCGAGCCGCCGAAGAACGTCCCGTCGAACGGGTGGTAGTCGAGGCGCGCGACGATCGACGGATGCGTCGCGTCGACGCTCGAGCCCTTCTGCGGCGTCTCGTGGATTCCGACCTCGCCGCCCATCTCGTCGGTGCCGATGCTGTTCATCACGTAGGCGCGGTAGCTGAACTTTCCGGCGTCGCCGAAGATCCCGGCGCCGAGGTCGCTCCAGGTCGCCGGGATGATGACGTTCTCGGTGTAGGGCCGCTGCGCGCCGAGGTACGCGGTCGGCTCGTGCAGCTCGTTCGTGAGGCCGACCGGCGCGAGGAGCAGACCGGCGCGGATGTTCGCTTCCGGCCGGACCAGGAAGTCGAGCTGCGCGAATTCGAGGCTGACGGAGCCGCCGCGTTCGGTCGTTCCGTTTTCGACTTCCAGCTCCGAGTTGAAGTGAACGCGGTCGGAGAACTTGTAGCCGGCGTAGAGGACGCCGCGCGTGAGGCTGGCGGTCTTCTGGCCGTTGCCGTTCTGGTACTGCATCTCGCCGTATCCGCCGAACGAGACGCCTTGGGACGAAGTGCCGGCTTCGGCCGGCTTCTTCGCCGCGTCGCCGGTCTTCATCGCCTCGATCTCCTGCGTGAGGATGTCGATCTGGCGCTGCATCTCCTTGACGCGTGCTTCGAGATCGTTCGTGGTCGTCTGTGCGAACGCCGCCCCTGCGACGAAGAGTGTGAGAACCGTGACGCAGATTCGCTGGAACATGTCAGTCCTTTACTGGTGTGAATTTGGGGAACGCGCGCGACGGGTGGGCGAGACCGTCGCGCGTGATGAAGAGCGCCGCGACGCCGTTTGCGTCTGCCCAACGCAAACCCTCGTCGACGCCCATCACGTAGAGCGCTGTCGATTGGATGTCGGCGAGCAGCGCGCTGCACGCGACGACCGAGACCGAGCCGCGCGGCGGCAGTGCTTCGCCGGTGCGCGGATCGAAGATGTGGGTGAAGACGTGGCCGTCTACGACGAACGTTTTCTCGCTGCCGGAGCTGGTGGAGAGCGATGCGTCTTTCAGCGTCAGCCGGTACAGCGGCATATCGCGATGCTCCGGATCGGCGATCGTGACGTCATACGTCCCGCGGACGAGAAGCTGGCCGCCGAAGTTCAGGATCGCGTCGCCGTCGATCTTTGCGACCATCCGATCGAGCGCGTACCCCTTGCCGAATGCGCCTTCTTCGATGGGGGCGGTGTCTTTGTGCGCCAGCGCTTGCGCGATCACGGCCGCGCTCGGGAGCGCGCCCTCTTCGCGTGTTTTCCAGCCGTCGATGAGCGGGCGGATGCGGGCGTCGAAGGCGCCGTTGGTCTTGACGCGCCATTCGTCGACGACATCGAGCAGCGCGACGAGCTCCGCGCTTCCGTGTGACCGAGACGCGTTGTATTGCGCGAGCTCGCTGTCATTGCGCCACGTCGAGAGCATCCCCTCGACGCGTGCTGCTTCCGCGAACGCCGCCTCGATCTGTCGCCCGTCGGCTGCCGACACTTCGCACACGGTGCCCATCAGGTAACGGGCCCTGGTGACTGCGAATGTGTTAGCGGCGACGATCAGCGCGAGTGCTGTCGCCGCCAGCTTCATCTCCGCCTCACCTTGACGGCGGCGTGCTCGCCGCGCGCCCGGTCGAGCAGCGTGGCGCCGATGAGCCAGGCGGCGCAGAGGCCGACCATCAGGACGGAGAACCACTTGCCGTACACGCCGACCGGCGAGAACGGCTCGGTGGCGGTGTGAATCTTCTCGCTCCACTTCCCGAGCATCTCGGCCTCGGAAAATTCATGGATCGAATAGAAGAGGATCTGCGCCGTGAAGAGCAGAAGGAAGATTCCGGTGACTTGGAAGAAGCGGCGGATGTTGATGCGGTGGCCGAAGTGCGCCCACGCCCACGACATCGCCGCGGCGCAGCCGATGCCGAGGAGAGAGCCGAGGATGAAATTGCGGTCGCGGACCTGGATCAGCATCAGCGCCGTCTCCATCCCCTCGCGCGTGACCATCAGCACCGTGAAGAAGAAGACGCCGAGGATGGCGAGGAATCGGGAGGCGTTCGAGGTGTAGACCTCGAGCTTCGACTCCATCTCGCGTTTCATCGTCGGGGCGTGCCGCCACATGTGAATGACGAACGAGGCGACGAGCACCGCGGCGACGATGCCGAGGACGCCCTCCCACATCGAGCTGTTGACGTTGCGCAGCCAGTAGCCGAGGCCGAAGCTGGCGAAGACGGAGACGACGATGCCGACGTAGACCGCGGGACGGAGCCAGTCGCGGCCGGTCTTGCGAAGGTACGCGAAGATGATGGCGACCGTCAGGAACGCTTCGAAGCCTTCGCGGAAAACGATGATGAGGGCGTTGATCATGATTTTTTCAGGGGTATAGGGTCACTTCCGTAGGGTCATGGCGCCCTGGCCGATCATCTTCACGCGATCGGGGGCGTCGGGCTGTTCGCCTTTGCGGCGGCAGGCGTCGCAGAGGCCGAGGATCTGGAGGTTGTGAAAGGTCGGCGTGAACTTCTTCTTCTCGCAGACCTCGCGCTGGCGGCGCTCGAGCTCCTCGTCGTGGAACTCGATGACGGCGCCGCAGGTGGTGCAGATCAGGTGGTCGTGGTGCGAGTTTCCGGCGACGTGCTCGTAGTGGTAGTGGTCCTCGCCGAGGTGCACGCGGCGGACGAGGCCCGACTTCACGAGCAGCTCCAGCGTCCGGTAGACCGTCGCGCGCGAGATCTTGGTGTTGTTCTGCTTCATCTTGAAGAGCAGCTCGTCGGCCTCGAAGTGGTAGTGGATCGAAAAGATCTCGCGGACGAGCGCCTCGCGCTCACTGGTGAGCTTCAGACCCTGCTGCTGCAGGAAGTCGGAGAACCTGGCGATGGCTGCGGCGTGCTTTGGCATTTCGCGACGTTTTGTTGAGACTGAGTCTCAATTGCTACATCGAGTCTAGGAGTCTCAACGGCCTCCGTCAAGTGATCGCGCGCACATGGCGATGTGACTGCAGAAATTCGCGCACGCTGTGGCCGGTTCGGTCTGGCTTATGCCTTTTGCAGCACTTGGACTCAACAGCAATCTCACCAAAGCCGTCCGCGAGGCCGGTTACACCTTACCGACGCCGATCCAGACGAAGGCGATCCCGATCATCCTTCAGGGTCACGACGTCATCGGCATCGCGCAGACCGGCACCGGGAAGACGGCCGCGTTCGTCCTCCCGATCCTGCAGCACCTCGCCTCCCGCGGCGCCAAGATGGGCCGTCACGGCATGCGCGCGCTGATCGTCGCGCCGACCCGCGAGCTCGTCGTCCAGATCGAAGAGAACGTCCGCAACTACGCGAAGCACACGCGCCTCCGCTGCGCCACCGTCTATGGCGGCGTCGGCGAGCAGCCGCAGATCCGCGCGCTGCGCGCCGGCACCGAGATCATCATCGCCACGCCGGGACGTCTCATCGACCTGATGAACCAGGGCCACGTCGACTTCTCGATCATCGAGGTCGCCGTGCTCGACGAAGCGGACCGGATGCTCGACATGGGCTTCCTGCCGCAGATCCGCCAGATCATGAAGAAGCTGCCGCAGGATCGGCAGACGCTCCTCTTCTCGGCGACGCTCTCGAAGGAGATCGAGGCGCTCACGTCGGAGTTCCTCAAGCACCCGCAGGTCGTGCAGATCGGCAAGCGCTCGAATCCCGCCGAGTCGGTCGCACAGCTCGTCTACGAAGTGCCGAAGAGCCGCAAGACGGCGCTGCTGATGCACCTGCTGCACGATCCGAAGATGGACTCCGTTCTCGTCTTCTCGCGCACGAAGCACGGCGCCGACAAGATCGCGCGGAAGCTGGAGCAGGGCGGCATCAAGACGGCCACGCTCCACTCGAACCGCAGCCAGAGCCAGCGTCTGCAGGCGCTGCGCGGCTTCAAGAGCGGCGCGGTACGCGTGCTCGTGGCGACCGACATCGCGGCACGCGGCATCGACGTCGAGGGGATCTCGCACGTCATCAACTACGACTTTCCGCCGCAGCCTGAGGATTACGTCCATCGCATCGGCCGCACCGGCCGCGCGCAGGCCGTCGGCGACGCGATCAGCTTCGTCACCTCGGAAGATCTCGCCGCGTTGCGCGCCCTCGAGAAGTTCATCTCGCGCGGCGTCCCGCGCAAACACGCGACCGACTTCGACTACACGGAAGAGAAGGAGCCGGTGTCGTGGCGTCCGGAACCTCCGCGTCGGCCTGCGGGGCGGCCGCATGTGGCCGAGACACGCTCGTCGTCGTCGAGACCTGCGCGCCCTTCAACCGGCGGACGCCCGGGCGCATCGCGACCGACCGCTGCCGCGCCGAAGCAACGCCGGCGCTGGTAGCCACAACCCCTCATCCGACGACACTCCTTCGTAATTACCCTTCGCCCCGCGATAGCGGGGAGAAGGTGGCCGAAGGCCGGATGAGGGGCAACCCGCGCTACAGTCGCGTCCGCGCCGCTTCCACAGCGGCGCGGATCTGTGGCTGCCGGCCGTCGATCGTCAGCGAACGATTCCAGAAGTCGAGCGCACGGCCGTAGTCGTGCTGCTTCGCGTAGAACGTCCCGAGGTTGTTGAGGGCGAGCGTCGACGACGGCTGGATGCCGAGGGCGCGTTCCAGTTCGGGGACGCCCTCGGTGAAGCGGTCGGCGGATAGCAGCGTGGCGCCGAGGTTCGCGGCGATCATGAACGACTGCGGGAAGAGCTCTTTTCCTTTCGCGAGCACCGCGATCGCGCGCGTCGGCATGTTGTGGTCGCGATACCACGCCGCGTAATCGACGAACCATTGCTCGCCATTCGGCAGCCCGGCGGCGACCGCCTTCAGGAACTCGGCGTCGGCGGTGGTGTACTGCTGCTTCTCGAGCAGCGCCATCGCCATGTTCAGGTGCGGCACGGCGCGATGCGGATTGAGGTCCGCCGCCTGGCTGAACGCGTCGATCGCATCGGAAGTCTTCTTCTGCTTCAGCAGCGCGATGCCGGTGTTGTTGAGATACGCGTAACGTCCCCAGACGTCCGGTGGCAGCGGCGTCGCGTTGTTGCTCGCCGTCTGCGTGTCTTCGTCCTCGAACTGCGGCGTGAGGTTGCGCGACGGATCGCTGAGGTGCCCGATCGCCTGCAGGTCGGCTTGATAGCGCTTCGGCTCGACGCCAGCCGACGGCCGCAGCGGCCGCGCGTTCATGAATTCGCTGTAGCTGACGACGCGCACCGTCTGCACCGGAGTGATGTTGCTGAACGCCCAGGACAGCACGTGACCCGGCATGTCGCCGCTCTGCGGCAGGCCGAGGATGGCGAGCACGGTCGGCGTGATGTCGTAGAGCGTCACCGGGTGATTGGCTCCGCCTCCGTGCACGACGTGATTGCCGTACGCGATGAAGATCCCGGGATTGCGGTGATCCGAGAGCGCGCTGCCGTTCGGGATCGAGTACGGCCGGTTCTTCCCCCACCGGAACCCGTACGCCGACATCACGATGACCGTCGTGTCGGCGGGAAGGACCTGCATCCACTCGCCGATCATCCGATCGACCTCGGTGTAGTACGTCGTCACGGCGGCCCAGTACTTCCGGTACCCGTCGGTGCTGACGCCGTCGCGGAACGGCGGATGGAACGGTGCGAAGAGGTGATTGACGGCGTCGGTGCCGTCGTACGACATCATGAAGACGAGCGGCTGCTGCTCGTTGTAGAGATTGATCGCCGCGCGGTGATCGCTCCACGACTTCGCGAGCACGTTGCGGAAGATGTTCGTCGGGTCGTGCGGGTCGGTCGCCTTGTCGAACTCCGCCGGCGAGACGGTCAGGAAGCGGCGGAGCTGCTGGTAGCCGATTTTGTCCTGCGGGATCGCGAGCTGCTGGACGCGCTGCTCGTATTTCGACGGCTGGATCGCCGCCGTCTGCAGCTCGACCGGCACGTCGTACGTGAACGTGTCGGGCGAGGTCGGAGGCCACGCGGTCCACCAGTTCACGACCATCGAATGACGTCCGAACGCCTCGGCGATGTCCCAAAGCGCAGGCGCCCGGCGGGTGTACGCGTCGGCCGGCGCGTTCCGGTTGTGATCGATGAAGTCGAGGACGCCGTGGCGATCGGGCGGCAGCCCGGTGGCGACGGTGGTCCAGAGCATCGGCGACACGGTCGGCTGGATGGTCTGCACCGATCCGCTGGCCCCGCCTTTCGAAAGCGCCTTCAGGTTCGGAATGTTGCCGTCGTCGCTCAGTTCGGAGAGGAGCTCCCAGTCGGCGCCGTCGATCGCAAAGATGGCGACGCGGCCGGCGACGCCGCGCGCCTCACGCCGGAGCTGCGCCCGTTTCACCTTCAGCAGCGCGTCGTGATCGGCCTCGATGCGCGCGATCTCGAACGCCGTTACTTTCAGGCCGCTCTGCGCGAGGTAGGCGGTGACCGCGCGGCGCAATGGATCGCGCTGCGTGTAGAAGCGGGAGTTCGGCGCCAGCAGCTCCTCGATCGGGACGTGCTGCGTCACCGCGTTCATCGCCTCAGCGACGCGCCGGCCGACCCATGCGCTCCACCCCTGCTGCACCAGCGTCCGCGCGTCGGGCAGCGTGTCGCCGGCGACCCCGAAACGGAGCCGGTAGTCGATCGTGACCGGAATCTGCTCGGCCGACTCGATCCGGACGAAGCCGTCTTTCTGCGCCCATCCACCCCGCCGGTCGAACTCGAGCCGGTAGAACTGGTTCGGGGGCAGGAAGGTGATGTGCGACTCGACGACGCGTACCTTCCCCGTCCGCTTGTCGACGCCAAAAACCAGGCGCCTCGACGACGGGAGGTAGAGCGACGCAACGACGTACAGCGTGGCGAAGAGAAGGATCAGAAGCGCGAGCGCGCGCGACCAGCGAGAACGGAACATCGGGTTGCCCTAATGCAGAGGAAAAGCCAGACGCGTCACTTCTTCCGCTTCACCAGCTGCTTCACCTCATCATTTCCGATCGCGCTCTGGGCGGAGATGATCACGGCGGCCGTCCCCTCGCCGAACGTCGGGATGGTGCACCGCACGACGGCCGTACCGTCCGCCGCGGTCTTGCCGCGGAACACCACGCGCGGCGGCTCGACGGTCGAGATCACTTTCACCTCGATCGCGGCGGCGGCGATCGGCGACTGGGAGAGGCTCTTCTTCGTCGCCACGCGCAGCTCGATCGGCGTGCCGGCGACGAAGTCGACCTGGTTCATCAGCGAGAGCTCCAGGTGCTCGCTCTCGGCCTCGGATGCCAGGTAGTCGATGATGACCTGGTCGAGCGTCCGCTCCTCGGAGACCGCCGCGGCCCCCTCGGGGAGCGGAGCCGAGAGCGTCGGCTTGGCGATCTGGCCGGTGGTCGAGGCGGCAGAAGCGGTGGCGTCGGCCGGGTTGTCGAAGCGGCCGCGCTTGATCGCGGCAATCATGGTGCGGTGCTGCTGCTCCATGAGATTGCCGATCCACTTCTCGTCCGCCCCGCCGCCCTTCAGCTGTTCGGCGTAGGAGGTCTTCTTCGAGGCGAGGATCTCGCCGCCAACGTACACAAGCGACTCGATATACGGGTTCTGCAGCCCCTTATCCTCGGTCTGGATGTGGTAGACCTTCTCGTTGTGTCGGATGTCGGTGTTGAAGCCGGTGATCACGCGCCCGTACCTTTTTGGAAGGCGAGAGTTTAGCTAATTTTGCTCGATCCACGCCCGCAAATACGCGATCTGCTCGCGTACGACATTTCGGTCATCGGCGTGCGGCATGAGGTCGAGGTAGCGCTCCAGGCACTCGATGGCGAGGGCGTAGGCGTGCATCTGCATGGCGAGGCCGGCGCGATCGCGGACCTCGTAGCCGTCGCGGGCGTCGAGAATGAGCAGCCGGTCAACGGACGCGGCGGCGCGCGCGATGTCGTGCTGCGCGAGGTACGCGGCCTTGAGCTGCGCCAGCTCGCGCGCCAGGATCTCGCGGCGTGAGAACGAGCGGAGGTGGTGCTCGCGCAGCTTCACACCGCCGCCATAGACCTGGTCGAGGATCTTCTGCAGCTCGACCGGCGTCACGACACGGCCGCCGTCGAACGGATCGACGATGACTTCGCCGAAGTAGCCGGTGAACTTCACGAGGAAACGGCCCGGCAAAGCGATCCCGGTCGCCTCCGCGCCGATGCGGCGCGTCAGCTCCAGGTAGAGGATCGACAACGTGATCGGCAGGCCGGCGTGCCGGTCGAGCATCTCGCTCACCAGCGCGCTGCGCGGGTCGTAGTAGTCGTCGTCCTCGCCGTGGAAGCCTTCTTCCTCGAAGAGCTGCCGGTTGATCGCCTCCACCACGCGGTCGACGTCGTGCGATCCGCGCAGCCGCGCCGACACCGCCTCGCTCCACGCGGTGACTTCGCGCAGATGCCGGTCGACGTCGACGCCCGGCTGGTCCTCGGCGGCGATCAGCAGCGATGCTTCGACGAGATCGACGTGCGGCTCCGGGAGAGCCGCGATCTCACGAAACCGCTGCCGCGCCACGGCCGGATGTATCAGAACCCGCGCCTGCATGACTCTCCACCTTACGCCTCAACTCCTCCGGGATCGCCGTTTTCGCCCGTGTTTTCCAGTCGTAAACAACGACCACGACACTTCCCGTGGCAGCAAGTTGTCCGCCACGACTTTTTCGGATCTCGTAAGCGAAATCGAGAGAGGTGTTGCGCATCGTGGCGACCCGCACAGCGATCTCGATCGGCTCCATCCCGAGCTGCGCGCGGAAGTCGCACTCCGCCCGCGCCACGATGAAGCCGATGTCGCGCGGATCGCGCCCGCCCATCAGCTCGAACCAGAGCAGCGTGCGCGCCCACTCGAAGTAGGAGAAGTAGATGGCGTTGTTGACGTGCCCGAAGTAGTCGATGTCGCGAAACGGAACGTCGTAAGGAACGACATACCAGTCGCCGCGCCACTCACCTTTCGTGTGGTAATCGATCAACGCAATCAGTGTACGCTCGTCGACGTGGCCACGGGAGCGCTCTGCTTGCGGCACGCCTGCAGGTACTTTCCGGGCAGCGGGTGATCGAGGTACGGCGCGATTTTCGTCGATGCCTGCACGAGCCGATTGAGATTGACGCCGGTCTCGATCGCCATGCTGTCGAGCATGTAGACGAGGTCCTCGGTGGCGAGATTGCCGGAGGCGCCGGGCGCATACGGGCAGCCGCCGAGGCCACCGGCTGACGCGTCGAAGGTGGCGATCCCCATCTCGAGAGCGGCGAGCGTGTTCGCGAGCGCGGTGCCGCGCGTGTCGTGGAAATGCATCGCGAGCCGCGACGCCGGGATCACCTGTAGCAGCATCCCGATCACGCCTTGCACCTGCATCGGAGTGCCGACGCCGATCGTGTCGCCGACCGAAACCTCGTAGCAGCCGAGGTCGAGGAGCCGCGCGCAGACCTCGAGCACCTTCTCCGGCGCCACGTCCCCTTCGTACGGACAGCCGAACGCCGTCGAGACGTAGCCGCGGATGCGAATCCCCTCGGCGCGCGCGCGAGCGACCACCGGCACGTAGTTCTCGAACGAGCCGTCGATCGTCATGTTGATGTTGCGCTGGTTGAACGTCTCCGAGGCCGCCGTAAAGATCGCGATCGACTTCACGCCCGCTTCGATCGCGCGATCGAGACCGCGCATGTTCGGCACGAGCACCGGGAACTCGACGCCCGGGTCCTTCGGGATGTCGCGGTACACCTCGGCCGTATCGGCCATCTGCGGCACCCACTTCGGACTGACGAACGCTCCCGCCTCGATGACGCGCAGACCGGCATCCGCGAGCGCCGTGATGAAGTCGACCTTCACCTCCGCCGGCACGGTGACCTTCTCGTTCTGCAGCCCGTCCCGCGGACCGACTTCGACGATCTTGACGGTGTCGACTGGGATCTTCATTCGATCACGACCAGCTCCACGCCCGGTTGAACCATCTCGCCTTCCTTGCAATTCACGGCGGCGACGGTTCCAGCGCGCGGGGCGGTGAGGGTGTGCTCCATCTTCATCGCTTCGAGAATCAGGAGCGGCGCTCCCTTTTCAACAACAGCGCCCGATTCCACATAGAGCTTGAGCACGACGCCGGGCATCGGCGCCTCGAGCGAGTGGTCGCGGTGGCGCGACCCCTTGCGCGCGCTCTTCTCGCGCAGCTCGACGATGTACGTCTCGCCGTCGAGCGCGAAGTGGATGCGATCGCCGGTCAGCGCGAACGGAACGAACACCGTGCGATCGCCGAGACGAATCTCCGCTTCGTTGCCGCGAATCGCGATGACCTCGACCGGCTCAGACATGTCGCGAACCGGGAGAATCAATCGCCACGCCCGACGCGCAGAGCGGGCAGTCGCGCTCGTCGTATGTCTCGAGCGCCAGCGACATCAGCGATTCGTACGGCGCGTCGAACGGATTCGCCTTCCCGCTCCGATTCAGGATCGACGCGAATGCGACGACCTGGCCGCCGTGCTTCGCGATGACATCCGCCGTCTCGCGCGTCGACTTTCCGGTCGTGACGACGTCTTCGACGATCACGACCGGCTCGCCTTCGGAGAGCCGGAAGCCACGACGCAGCGTCATCGCCCCCTCTTTCCGCTCCGTGAACACGAACGGAATCCCGAGCGCCTCGGCCACGGTGTAGCCAATGATCACGCCGCCGAGCGCGGGAGCAACGATCTTCGCAGCGCCGAAGCCGCGCACCTTCTCGCCCAGCGCCTCGCCGATCGCCTTCGCGTTCTTCGGGTGCTCGAGCAGCAGCGCGCACTGCACGTAATTCGGGCTGTGCAGGCCGGACGAGAGGCGAAAGTGGCCGCTGAGCAGCGCGCCGGTTTCGCGGAGGAGTGCCGGGAGATCCACTGCCATATCAGCTGGCCACGGGCGGCCGAGAATAGAATGGCTCACACCATGGGTCAACTGACAGAACAGATCCGCGCCGACCTCACCGCCGCGATGAAGGCGCAGGAGAAGGAGAAGACCTCGACGCTCCGCATGGTGCAGTCGGCGATGAAGAACGAACAGATCAACGCCGGCCACGAGCTCTCCGACGAAGAGGCGATGAGCGTCCTCCGCAAGGCGGTCAAGCAGCGGCTGGACTCGATCGAGCAGTACCAGAAGGCGAACCGTCCGGAGCTCGCTGCCAAAGAACAGTCCGAGATGGACTTCATCAAGACCTACCTCCCGCCGGAGCTGAGCGACGCCGACATCGAGGAAGGCGTCCGCGCCATCATCGCGTCGACCGGCGCGCAGTCGAAGAAGGACATGGGCAAGGTCATGAAAGAAGCGACCGCCCACTACAAAGGCCGCGCGGACGGCAAGAAGATCCAGGAAATCGTTTCGCGGCTGCTCCCGTAGATCATGCGCCCCCGCTACGCGCGTCAGGTCCGCCTTCCCGAGCTCGGTGAGGCCGGACAGCAACGTCTCCTCGACGGCTCCGCGCTCGTGATCGGCGCGGGGGGTCTCGGAAGTCCGATCGCGATGTACCTCGCGGCGGCCGGCGTGGGGAGGATCGGGCTGGTCGACTTCGATGTCGTCGACGAGACGAACCTGCACCGGCAGCTGCTCTATGGCGTCAACGATGTCGGACGGCCGAAGGTCGAGGCGGCGCGCGAGCGGTTGCTCGACATCAACCCGACCGTGCGCATCGAACTGCACAAAGCGGCGCTCTCGTCCGAGAACGCGCTCGAAATCCTCCGCGACTACGACGTCATCCTCGACGGCACCGACAACTTCCCGACGCGCTACCTCGTCGATGACGCCTGCACGCTGCTGCACAAGCCGAACGTCTACGGCTCGGTCTTTCGCTTCGAAGGGCAGGTCTCCGTCTTCGACGCCGACCGCGGCCCGTGCTATCGCTGCCTCTACCCAGAGCCGCCGCCGCCGCACCTCGTTCCGAGCTGCGCCGAGGCGGGCGTGCTGGGGGTGCTGCCGGGCGTGGTTGGAATGCTGCAGGCGACGGAAGCGATCAAGCTGCTTGCGGGCATCGGCGAGCCGCTGATCGGCAAGCTGCTGATGTACGACGCGCTGGCCGGATCATTCCGGCGGCTCACGATCCCGAAGAACTGTCGCGCGCACGCGCCCGTGACGCATCTCATCGACTACGAAGGATTCTGCAATCCAATGGATATCAACGCACAGCAACTGCACGAGCAGCTCGCGCACGGCGACGACCTCTACCTCCTCGACGTCCGCGAGCCGCACGAGTGGAGCGCCGGCCACCTCACCAACTCGATCCACATCCCGATGCGCGAGGTCCCCGCGCGCCTGGCCGACATTCCGCGTGACCGCGACGTCGTCGTCATCTGCCGCTCCGGCGCCCGCAGCGCCAACGTGCAGCAGTTCCTCAAAGCGAACGGCATCACCCGGGTGCGCAACCTGATCGGCGGGTTGATGGGATGGAAGAGGGATGTCGATCCGGCAATCCGCGTCGCTTGATTAGTGGCCGGTGGCCGGTGGCCAGCTGTTGCGGAGCTTCCTTCCGGCCACTGGCTACCGGCCACCGGCCACTATCCTCATCCGTCCGAACAGCACCACGATCGACTTTCCGGTCGCGCGGTGCGTGGTCGAGCCGTCGATGACCGCAATGCCGACGTCGTCGTAGTCGGCCGAGAGGATGTTCGCGCGGTGGCCGGGCGACTCCATCCAGCCTTCGACCAGCAGTTCGACCGTCTCGAATCCGGTGGCGAGGTTCTCGCCGGCGAAGCGGAATTCGTAGCCGTGCGGCTTGAGCCAGACGAACGGCGAGCGGCCGTCCGGCGCTTCGTGCGACCAGTACTCGAGGTCCTCCATGTCCTGCATCCGGTCGCCGGCGGCGGCCACGAGGCGCGGGTCGAAGTGCAGCGGCGAGAGGCCCTCCTTCATGCGATAGGAGTTCATCTCGGAGAGGACGGAGTCGGGAGTGATGTCCGCCGCGAAAAGCGGCGTCGCAAACGCGAGCAGAAGCGCAGCGAGAGTGATCCGGGACATGGGGGCTTTCCGTTAGTCGACGCCGTCAGGACGGACGCGTAAGAAGAACGTACACGCTTTACCGGTCTTTGATTCCACCCAGACCGAGCCCGAATGCGCCACCGCGAACTCGCGCGCCTTGAACAGACTGCGGCCCGTACGCTCGGTCGACTGCGGGTTCCAGATGAAGTCGGGCTCGAAGATCGGCACGCGCAGGTGCTCGGGCACCAGCGGGCCGTTATCCATCACGAAGAACAGCAGGAGAGGCTTGTTCTTGTGCTCCATCCAGCGGACGCCGATGACCACCTGGCCGCCGGGCGGGACGTAGTGCAGCGCGTTGTCCATCAGGATGCTGAGCGCGTCGACGAGCTGCTCGCAATCGCGGAAGTGCTCGTCGAGCTCCTGCACGTCGATCTGCAGCTGGATGCCCTTCAGATCGGCGAACGTGCGGAAGCGGTCGGCGACGCGGTGCACGAGATCGGTCACCGTCGGCATCTGCCGCGTCTGCGTCGACGGATCGCCGACCTCCGGCGCCAGCTCGAGCGACGACAGCACCTGATCGATGGTCGCCGCGGAGTCGGCGAGGAACGGATCGTTGCCGCCGCGCGCGCGCGACCCGGCGATGAGCGAGTCGCGGAGCGAGCGCAGCGGCCCGAGGACCGTCTCGCGGACGTACGTGAAGAACGGCGCGTTCGCCGAGGCGTCGGCGTAGCGGAAGATGAGCACGGCGCCGCTCGCGCCGCCCGAGAGCGGGACGAGCGTGAAGAGAATGTTCGTGTTGCGGACGCGCAGGCCTGCCGTGGCGGGCGTCGAGAGCGGTCCGATGCGGATGCCGATGTGCGACTCGATCGTCTGCAGCGACCCGAGGTCTGCCTGCGTCGAGTCGAACAGCTTCTTGGCGTCGTCCGAGACGTACTTCACGCTGCGGTCGGGCGCGACGAGGATCGACGGCACGCCAGAGACCATCAGGAGGCTGACGATGCTCGTGATCGCCGGAGTCGCTGCCTCGACGGGGAACGGAACGACCGGCGCTTTCGGGAACGGATCGATGTCGGCGATCGGCACGGTCGCCGTCTGCACGCGTTCCTGACTCACACGCTCCTGAGCGCGCGGTGCAGGCGGCTTCGGCGGAGCCGGTTTCGGCACCACCGGGGGTGCAGCTACCTTCGCAGCCTCAGCCGGCTTCGCCGTCTTGCGAGGCTTATCGCACTTCCCGCAAAGGATTCCTTGCGAGATCGCCGCACCACACATGAAGCACTTAGCCATCGAACGTCTGTATCCGGGTCGCTGATCTTACGCCCGGCGAGGCGGTCCGATCAACGTGATATATGTTCCGGCCGTTATGGGTGATATGCCAAACATCGTCGTGATCGGCGCCGGAACCATGGGCAACGGGATCGCGCACACCGCCGCCGCGAGCGGCTTCCCGACCACCCTGATCGACGTCGACCAGTCGATTCTGGACCGCGCCATGTCGACGATTTCCGCCAATCTCCAGCGCGGCGTCGACAAGGGCAAGATGACCGCCGACGAGAAGCAGTCGGTCCTCGGCAGGATCACCGCTACCCCCGACATGGCCGCCGTCGCCGAGGCCGACCTCATCGTCGAGGCGATCATCGAGAACCTCGCCGCCAAGACCTCGCTCTTCCAGAAGCTGGACGGCCTGGCGAAGCCGGACTGCATCCTGTCGAGCAACACCTCCTCGATCTCGATCACCAAGATCGCCGCCGCCACCAAGCGGCCGGAGAAAGTGATCGGGATGCACTTCATGAATCCGGTGCCGGTGATGACGCTCGTCGAGGTCATCCGCGGCATCGCGACGTCCGACGAGACCTACCGCGTCGTCGAGGACCTCGCCAAGCGGATGGGGAAGACGCCGATCGAGGTGAACGACTACCCCGGCTTCATCTCCAACCGCGTTCTGATGCCGATGATCAACGAGGCGATCTTCGCGTTGTACGAAGGCGTCGCCGCTCCGGAAGCGATCGACGGCGTCATGAAGCTCGGCATGAATCACCCCATGGGACCCCTCACCCTGGCCGACTTCATCGGCCTCGACGTCTGCCTCGCGATCCTTCGCGTGCTCGAAGAAGGTTTCGGCGATCCGAAGTACCGGCCGTGTCCGCTGCTGGTGAAGATGGTCGATGCGGGATGGCTGGGAAGAAAATCGGGAAGAGGGTTCTACGACTACCGGAAGTAGCACGCCTGCGATCGTGTTTTAATCCGCGCAATCAACCATGCTCTGCCAGACTTGCGGTGCCTTTAACGACGACGAACGGGAGTATTGCTCCCGCTGTCAGAACAAGCTTCTCGTGCTCTCGGGCATCAACGCGTTCGAGGAGGATGAGAGCGAGGACTACGAAGAAGAGGACGACGTATCGCTCGACGAGCACCTTCTGGAGCGCGTCTCCGCGCTCGAAGAGATCGTCAAGCGCTCGGCCGAGACGATTCGTTCGCTCGTCGATGCGGTCAGCAAACACGAACGCGCCATCTTCATCAACCAGACCGGCCTCCTCTCCGCCAAGGAGCTCCTCGAGAAGAAGAACCTCGTCTCGCCCGACGAGCTGGTCGAGCTGTGGGAATCGAAGATGGGCGAGCAGATGCTCGCGCTCGAGAAGAAGCAGCGCTTCAACGAGCGGCGCGACCGCATCGTCTCCCTGTTCCGCGGCGACAAGAAGGACCGCTTCCACCAGTTCGTCAAAGAGTCCGACAACGCGTTCGACGCGTTCGATCCCGAGCGCGGGATGAAAGCGCTCGAGGAGGCGTTCAAGCTCGATCGCGACAACTACGAGCTCTCGTTCTTCCTCGGCGAGATGTTCTTCAACGACGGCAATCTCGACCGCGCGAAGTCGTACCTCGAACGGACCCTCGAAGTGCAGCCGGATCACTTCGACGCCGCGGTCTTCTACGGCGTGCTGCTGCACGAGCGTCAGGACCTCAAAGGCGCCGAGCGCTGGCTGCGCCGCGCCATCCAGATCTCCCAGGAGTCGTTCCTCCCGTACTTCTCGCTCGGCGCCATCTATGCCCGAAAAGGAAAGCTCCTCCGCGCCCAGAAGTTCCTCGAGAAGGCGGTGCAGCTCGAGCCGCTGCCGCAGGCGTTCTACCTCCTCGGCACGATCTTCTACGAGAAGGGGCAGCTGGAGCGCGCGATCAAGTCGCTGCAGGAAGCGATCAAGCTCGACCCCGATTTCGAGGAGGCGATCTACCACCTCGGCCTCTGCTATCTCGACCGCAACTGGAACCGCAAAGCGGTGCAGTGCTTCCAGGAGGCGCTGGAGCTCAATCCGAACAAGATGGAGTACCAGCAGGCGGCCAGGATCTACGAGGGCATCTCGGGACACGTCCCGGTCGAAGGCCCTGCCGCCGCCGAGCTGTCGGAAGCCGAGGCGCTCGCGACGGCCGGCAACTACAAGGACGCGCTCGACCACTACCGCCGCGCGTCGCAGGACGATCCCGAGAACGTCAATATCCTGATGCCGTACGCGCTCCTCTGCTCGCACCTCGACCTCAACGGCGAGGCGATCGCGATCTCGCGTCGCGTGCTGAAGCACCGCCCGACCGAAGTCGTCGCGGCCGCCGCGTACACCACGCTCGTCGAAGCGCTGCGCGCCGAAGGAGATTACAAAGAAGCCAATCGCGCGCTCGAGGAGATGCTTCACGAATACAGCTCGAACTACGCGAAGGCGATCGCCTACTACGAGAAGGCGTACAACCTGGCGGAGATGGAAGAGAACCTCGACGAGGCGCTCGAGAGCGCGCAGCTCGCGCTCCGCTACTCGCCGAAAGAGCTCCGCCAGTTCCCGCTCGCGGCCCTCGGCTGGGTCTACTTCAAGAAGCGCGACTTCGGCAACGCCGTCGACTTCCTCACCAAGTCCGCCGATCTCGGCCCCACCGCCACGAACCTCATGCACCTCGGCATGGCCCTCCTCGAGAGCGGCCAGAAAGACCGCGCCCGCGCCGTCTTCCGCCGCGCCAAGAGCTTCAAGACGAAGGGCGCCGGCCTCGAAGAGAAGATCCTCGAACAGGTGCGGTCGACCACGAAGCTGATCGACCGGCTGCACCAGAGACGGCGCAAGCTCGCGAAGAGCTAAGACGTTCGTCACCGGTGCTTCGTACAAGATCTGGTACGAGACACCTGTGCGCCGCCTTCTCCCATTGATCCTCGCTCTTGGTCTGAGTGCGCCGGCGATCGGCGTGACGCTCACTCCCGAGCGTCGCGCGGTGCCGATGAGCGGGTTGGCGGCTGCGGGGGGACGTGTTTGTTGCGTCGCATCGACAGGCGATGGCTTCGTCGCCGTCTGGTATGACAGTAGGTCCGGCCACTATTCCGAGGGGAGCTTAGGGAACCCCGCTGTCTACGGTACTCATCTGAGCTCTGATGGCGCCGCATCGCCGGCCGCAGGCATCCAATTCTTCGCCGCCAGCGCGACCGCCTTCCCGAGCATTGCCTCCGACGGATCGGGGTACGTCGTCGCCAACGCATTCCAAGACGGAGGCATCTACACACGCCGTCTCGATCGCGACGGCCAGCCGGTCGGAGAACCGAACTTCATTCGGTTCACACCCGGTCTCCCGCCATCCATCCTGGCGTCGAACGGCAACGGCTACATCCTCGTCACCGTGGGCGAGGACATCGCGCCGACGTGGATACGCCTCGATGCGAACGGACGGGCGGCCGGCCCGGTCCATAGTTTTGACGGGAATTACAGTCCGACCGGTCTGCCCCTCCTGCTGACGACGTCCGATGGCTCGTACCACCTGCTGTTTCAAACCCACCAAGGTATTTACGGGGGGCCGTCGTTCGACCTGACGATCGACGCGCATGACAACGCGACCGTGCGCGGCCTTCCCGGACTGTATCCGGGATGGTGGGGCGCCGTCGCTGTTGGGAATCGCCTCGCGCTGGTATGGGAATCAGCCTTCGCCGCGACGAGCGTGACTTTCTCGGAGCAGATTCTCGACGCGACGGACCAGCCGATCGGTCCCGCTCACACGATCGTCATGCCCGGCTTTCCCAGCGCTCCGGCAACAATCGCCTACGACGGATCGGAACTCTTGATCGTGGAGGCCATTCGTAATCCGACGCAGACCACGCTTTACGGCACTCGGCTCACTGCTGCCGGCGATCCGATCGACACGACGCCGTTCGTGCTCGCCGCCAATGCGACGTCGCTCTCCATTGCCGCCGGCAACGGCAAGACGGCGCTCGTCTGGTCGGCCACTCGCGACATCGACGCGCGGGTGGTCGACAACTTCGACGAGCTCGTCTCTTCGCCGGCCGCTCCGGTGCGCATCAGCAATGCGCCGGCCGTGCAGGAATCCCCCGTGACCGCTCTTCTGGGCACGCGGCGGCTGACCGTGTGGCGCGAAGGCGACGTGAACGGCTCCATCGAAGCATCGCTCGACGGCGGCACTACGTTCACGATCGCTCCTGAGAATGACGCCAAGCAGAAGGAGCCGGAGGTCGCGGTCTCGGGAGACGTGGCGCTGGTCGTCTGGCGCTCCGAATCGAGCACCGCGCAAGACTTGCGGATCCTCGGCGCGCGAGTCCGTGCCGACGGCACCGTCCTCGACGCGACGCCGATCGTGATCGCCGAGGAGACTCGGCCGGCGTCCATTCAAGACGGCATCAGCGTCGCGAGCGACGGCCGCGTTTTCGTCGTCGCCTGGGCGGGATCTTCCGGTGGAGTCGAGGTGAAACGGGTGAGCACCGCCGGCGCGGTTCTCGATCCGTCGCCACTCATCACCGGCCTCACGACCGATCGCTTCGCGACCTGCCCAACGGCTCTCTGGACCGGCTCGGAGTTCGTGTTCGTTTACGTCACCCGGCGTTCGTTGACCGAACCGCCGGACGCTTTCATCGCGACGAGCCGGATGACCGGCAGCCCGGCACTCCTCTACCACGCGGCGGCGACATACTGGATTCCATACCGCAACGGCATCGCCGCATCCGCCTCCGGGTCACGAGTCGTGGTCGCGTGGGTGGACCAGTCCTACGAAGTCCAGACGCTGGAGTTCTCGGCGGACGCACTCGCCCCGCAAACGCCTCGAGCGATCGGCATGGCCGGCTACGCGAGCCGTGTCGGCGTCTCCTCGCGTGGCGACGCATTTCTCGTCGCCTGGAGCGGCTGGAGCTCCCCCGCAGATTTCGAGGAGCAGGTAGAAGCAGTCATCCTCGACCAGACTGCCCCGTTCCTCGTCGCCCCGGCCGACGCGTACGACGTGACTGTAGCGCCGACAGCCGCCGGTTTTACGTTCACCTACGCGCGTACCGACCCCGAGGCCGCGAACGTCGCACAGCTCTTCACGCGCGATCTCCTGACGACGACGAGGACGCGGGGAGTACGCTGACGGTTACCCGGCGCCGGGACTGCGCGTCGAATCAACATGCTTGCGGCGCTTCTTTTCGCCACCACCCTCACCGTTGGACCCGAGCGAGCGCTCTCGCCGGAAGTCAATCTCATGCCGGCGGCGGCAAGCGATCCGATGATTGCTTCGGCGGGCAAGAAGACGCTTCTCGTCTGGACTCACGATCGCGTGCTTCCTCCCGGCCAGTGGCAGCGTCCCTCAACCAGAGGACGATTCCTTGGAGAGACTCGCGATTTCGAAATCTTTCCGGCCTCGTTTGAAGGATGCGGGGTAACGAGCGACGGCGATTCGTTCTACGCCTGCGCATGGGAGGAGCGTGCCTTTCCGATCTGGCGAACGATTGGACGGAACGGCGAACTCGGACCACTGCGAAAGCTCGACGCCCAGCCCGGATCGTGGCTGATCGCCGCGACGAAGTCGCGACTGATATTCCGTTCCCCGGACGGCGGAATCGTCATCACCGATCACGACGGCCGGACGATTTTGAAGGAAGTGAAGGTCGCTCATGGCATCTCCAGCCGCCTCACGCGGATCGGAGACGACTTCTATTTTCTCGAGAGCGAACGACTACGTCTCCCCGACTCGACGTACCGCTTCTGGCTCACACGAATGACGCCCGCCGGCGAAACGTCGAGCGAGCTCGTTGGCACTTTCGCTAATAACGGCAACTTCGACCTCACCGCGGGCGGCGGACGGCTACTGTTATCGATCTTTCAAGGCGACGGAAGTCGCGAGGAGGTCAGGGGGCTTCTCCTCACGCCCGGCGCTCCCATTCCGCCGTTGCCTGAACTGATCCTACTGAGCACACGTCGGACGGTGAGGGGAGGAAACGGGTGGACCGTCGGCTGGGACGGCCATGAGTTCGGGATCGCTACATGCGATCGCAAGGGAAATCAGCTCGAAGCCAGCCTTACCCGGGTCAGCCTTGATGGCAAAACGTCCGGCCCGGAAATCCTCGCGCCCGGGTTCGGCTTCTGGCCGAACTTCTTTGTGACGCTGGGCGGCAAACCGACTCTAGTGGGAACGAGCAACGACACGGTCAATCGCACCGTCGCGATCAGCGCGCGATCGTTCGCCTCGATGGTGCACGAAAAACGACAACCTGGACCCTTCGTCACCGCGGAGGTGGTGCCCGTCCAACACTCGGTCGCATTCGCCGGAAAGCTCGCGGTCTGGAGCGAGGGAGGCGAGTTTGCCACGGCGATTCGTGCCCGCTTCATGCCGGACGGACGCCCGTTCACGATTGCGCCCCATGAGCGCCGCTATCGCAGCGCCGCCGCCGCGGTGACGACGCGGACTGGCTACGTCATCGCCTGGTGGGAGTCCGGGAAAGGCGAGCATCCGCCTCACGTCGTCCTCCAGCAGATCGACAGCAAAGGCGCACCTCTGAGGCGCCGCGAGGTCGCGGGTGGACCATTCGACACCTTTAACTCAGTCAAGCCGTCGATCGCATCCAGCGGCGAGACGATCGCTCTCGTCAGCAGCGATCGGAGGGATCTGTACAGCGTCCGCCTGCGTTTCTTCGACTCGACGCTCGAGCAGGTCTCGCCATCTCCCATTTCCGAAGGCGCCGGAGCGGGGCCGATCGACCTCGCGCCTTTGCACACGTCCGCCTCACCGCCGAAGCCCGCTGAAGGAGTGGTCGTCTGGGACGGGCGCCGTTATGTCGTCGCGTGGGCCTCAAACCGGTTCGGTGAAGACGCCCACTTCGAGGTTTTCGATGAGCACGGCGCGGCCGGAAGCCTCCTCGATCCTCCAAATCTTACATGGACGAAGCTGCAAGGGAGCATGCGCTCTTCGGACGTCATCCTCGCGGGAACGGCACTCGAACCGCCGGAGTGGAAGGTGTGTCTCGGGATCTCCACGCTCGGCGGGACGCCGCTCGGCCCAGCCCGTTGTACGTCGCGTCGCAGCACCGATGACTGGGTGGTGGACATCCAGCCAGTCCTCTTCCAGGACCTCGTTGTCATCACAGATAGGAACGGCGACGCGTACGATGTTCTGGCCGCTCCCATCGGACCCTATCTCGACTTCGTCTGCATCTCCTGCACGACAGCCAGGGAGGAGCGCCCCGCCGCGACGACGGTCGACGGTCGCACCTACATCGCTTACGAGCGCACCGATCCCGCGTATGACAATGTGACGCGACTGTTCTTCCGCGAAGTCACGCTCGATCGAAAGTGATCGAGACGCATGTCCTGTACGCTCCGTACCACCTTCTGGTAGGACAACTCCCATGCGGCCCCTTCTTCCGTTCCTCCTCGCTGCTCTCCTCGGTACACCATCGATCGCGCAGACCCTCACGCCCGAGCGGCGGGTTGCGCCGATCGGGCCGCTGACGAACGCCGCGTACAGCCAGGCAGGCCCCGAGGTCGCGTCGAACGGCGACGGGTTCGTGGTGATCTGGGTCGATCAGCGGTCGACGCATCCAACGGCACCGGCGTATCCATCGATCAACGCGCTGTATGCAACGCATCTCAATGCCGATGGGTCCGCGAGTCCGGCAGAAGGGATACTGATCGCCGCGCCGATCTACGGAGGCGCGAAGATCGCCTCCGATGGAGACCGCTATCTCGTCGCGTGGGGCAGCGAGGCGGGAATCACGACGCTTCCGCTGACGAGCGACGGCCACCCCGCGAGCGCGCAGCCGACCGTGATCAACGGCACGGGTCGTTACACCTGGCCGGTCGCGCTCGCGTCGAACGGTGCCGGGTATCTGTTTTCTTTCTGGAGCGCGGGAGGTCTCTACTGGGTGCCGCTCGACTCCAGCGGTCATGCGACCGGATCGCCGCAGACAGCGGCACAGACGGCGAACCCGCCCGCTTCGCTCGTGACCACGAACGACGGCGCTTACCACCTCATCTACACCGCCATGAATTGCCCCGGAAACGTCGCCTGCACATCGCCGGTGACAGATCTGACGATCGACTCGCACGGCGCCACGGTGTGGCGAGCGCTGACGGAGGGCTCGCCATCCGGCTTCTCCGCCGTTTCGACGGGTGACCGCATCGCGCTCGCATGGTTTGCAACGACGCAGCGATTGCTGGAACAGGTATTCGACGCGAGCGACACGCCCCTCAGTGCGCCGCACGACCTCGGCGCGATCGACCCGGCCGTCCCGTTGATTGCGTGGGACGGGACGCGCCTCCTCGTCGTGGCGTCGAAAGACCAGAACCTCGTGGCATTCCGAGCGACCAGCGACGGCACTCCGATCGATACCAGTCCGTTCGTCATCGCCGGCTCACTGACCTATGGAGACGTCGCGTCGGCGCGCGGCGGCGGACGGGTCGCTCTCGTCTGGGCCGCGCCGGTTGCCTATCTTTCCAATGCGGACATCTATGGACGAGTGGCGGCCGATTTCAACGAGCTCGCGACTGGACCGGCGACCGCGACGCGCCTCAGCAACGCACCGGAGGTCCAACACAGCCCCGCCGTCACGTCCATCGGCAATCGCACGCTGACCGTCTGGCGCGGAGGCGATGACGGCTCGATCGAGGCGTCGATCGACGGGTCGGCGCCGATCGTCGTCGCACCAGCCGACGGCAGCAACCACGATCCCGACGTGGCGGCAATCGGCGACACGGCGATGATCGTCTGGCGGAGCGATGCGTCATCCCGGCAACGCGTTCTCGCACGCCGGATCGACAGCAGCGGCAATCTGCTCGATCCCGCTCCGATCGTCATCGAGGCGAACGCCGTGACGTACGTGCTCCAAATGCTCAACCGCCCTTCGATCGCGACCGACGGACACGCATATCTCGTCGCCTGGAGCGGCAACCACGAGATCGACGCGAAGCGGGTCGCGGCTGACGGAACGCTCATCGACGAACACTCTTTCGCCGCAATGCACCCGAACTTCTTCAACTGCAGCGCCGTGAAAGTTCTGTGGACCGGCGGCGTCTATCTCGTGGTCTTCGCCGCGGAACAGGAGCACGGGGTGGGGATTCCCGTCCCCGAGGTCGTCAGCATCTACGCGTCGCGCGTCAGCAGCGCCGGGGTTGCGCTCGATGACGCGTCAAACCGGCAGCTCTACTTTCAATACGGACAACTCAAGGGACTCTCCGCCGCCGCGTCGGGCGACCGCGCCGTCGTCGCATGGGGAGAGGAAACGTGGAACGAAGACCCTCACTCGAACGTGAAGTCTCTCGAGTTCTCCGTTTCGTCGATCACACCGACGGCGACACCGCAGGTCATCGACAGTCAGCCGTACCCTTGGAGCTATGGGCTGACGAGCGTCGCTGTCGCCGCCCGCGGCGAAACGTTCGTAGTCGCCTGGAGTCGCGACGCGGGGACCGGCGAAGATATTCACGCGACGCTGCTCGATCGCGGCGGCCCGTTTCTCCTTGCCGCCGAAGACGCCTACGGCGTCACCGCGACCCCGGCCGCGGGTGGATTCCGCTTCACCTACGTCCGCACCGACCCGGCCGCCGCCAACGCCGCCCAGCTCTTCACCCGCGATCTGGTCTTGCCTGCGGGACGCCGGAGCGCACGGCTGTGACGATGCGAGTCTTTTCGGTCGTTTTCGCCTGTCTGCTCGGCGCCGTAACAGCGACTGCCCAGCTCGGACCGGAGGTGCCGGTCACCACCGACCCGGCGCAGTATCCGGCCACCATCCGTGCGGCGAGTCATCAGCTGACGGCGTGGACCCATCCGGAGACGTTCGAGGTTCGGGCGCTGCTCGACGGCGTACCCCTCACGGCCGGCCAGTCGCACGAGTTCGCGACGGCGCCGGTCTTCGCGGCCGGCGACGATTCGTTTCTCATACTTTGGCTCGATCCCGAGCAACGGACTCTGTTCGGACGACGACTCGCGTTCGACGGCTCGTTCCTCGACGCAGCGCCGATTGCGATCGGGCCGGCGTCGGACCGCACGCTGAACGAGTCGATCGCCGCGGCGGCAGAAGGCTCCGACTATCTCGTCTGGTGGGCGACCGATCGCGCACTGACTGTTTCGCGGCTTAAAGGCAACACGGCGACGCGCGTCGGTGAGCAGCCGTGGCCGGAAGGCCTCGGCACTCCTCAGATTCGCACCGTCGACCTTCCCGGCCAGACGACCCGCGTCTTCTATGGCGACAATCGACCGGTACCCAACGTCAGCTGCGATCCCGTGTCATGCTGGAACGCCTCGTTCGGTATGATCACGCAGGAGAGCGGCGGATCGATCCGCACCACTCCGCTGCTCGCCGATGCGTATCAGGCAGGGGCGGTCGCCGTCGTCACCGATGGTTCCCGTTTCACGCTCCTCTGGTGGGGAACGAGGCACGACTGGACGCAGGCGATCTTCGCCGCACAGCTCTCGCTCGATCTCGAGCTCCTCACGCCGCCGAAGGTCGTCTACGAGAAAGGCGACGGAAACTGGGAACTGCCTCCGTCTCTTCGGGCCGCCTGTAACGGGACGGAGATCGTCGTCGCATGGAGCTCGCTCCACGCGTTCCGTGCGATCCGCCTGACGCGCGATGCCGACGCCCTCGATCCCCAGCCGTTCGACTTTGCCGCAGCCGGCGATCCGAATGCGCCGCCCTCGGTCACCGCGACCGACTCCGGCGTTCTGTTCACGTACGCCGTCCGCGACAACAACGTACTGCATGCATTCACCCGCACCCTCGATCGCCTCCCGCCGGGAAGACCGCGGCAGCGCGCCGTGCGGCACTGACCGCTGACGTGGCCCCATTGAGCAATGGAGCAACGGCGCGCGATAGGCTGACGCCGTGCAAATTGAGCTCGGCCTCGACACTTTCGGCGACATCACTCCCGGCGCAACGCATGCGGAGGTGATCCGGAACGTCGTCGAGGAAGCGGTGCTCGCCGACGAGCTGGGGATCGACTTCATCGGGCTCGGCGAGCATCACCGGCCCGACTTCGCGATCTCGGCGCCGGAGATCGTGCTCGCGGCCATCGCGAGCCGTACGAAACGGATCCGCCTCGGCACCTCGGTCACGGTCCGCAGCTCCGACGATCCGATTCGCGTGTTCGAGCGTTTTTCGACGCTGCACGCCGTCTCGAACGGCCGCGCCGAGGTGATCCTCGGGCGTGGGTCGTTCACGGAGTCTTTTCCGCTATTTGGGTTCGATCTGAACGACTAGGAGACGCTGTTCGAGGAGAAGATCGCACGACTCGCGAAAGCCCTGGAGGACGACCGCACCGGCTCGGGCCAGCGCGTCTATCCGCCGATCGCGCCGCCGGGTCTGAAGGTGTGGGTCGGCGTCGGCGGCAGTCCCGAATCGGTGGTGCGGGCCGCCCGGTATCGCTTTCCGCTCATGCTCGCGATCATCGGCGGCGATCCGGGGCGCTTCCGGCCGTACGTCGACCTGTACGAACGCGCGCTCGCGCAGTACGGGAGCGAGCGGCTGGAGGTCGGCGTCCACTCGCCGGGACATCTCGCCGACTCGGACGCCGAGGCGAGGGACCAGCTCTGGCCGGCCTACCGCGAGATGCGGAACCGCATCGGCGCGGAGCGCGGGTGGCCGCCGACTTCGCGGGCCGAATTCGAGCAAGAGGTGGAGAGCGGCTCGCTCTACGCAGGCGCCCCCGACACGGTCGCCCGGAAGATCGCGGCCACCGTCCGCACCCTCGGCCTCTCGCGCTTCGACCTGAAATACAGCTCCGGCCCGCTGCCGCACGACCGAATGCTGCTCAGCATCGAGCTGTACGGGCGCGAAGTCATCCCGCGCGTGCGGGAACTACTGGCATAGCGCGCCAGATTTCACTTGTGGGAAGCCGCGCGAAGCTCGTGGGGAGCTTGGCGAAGCTTGTGGGGAGCCTCACGAAGCTCGTGGGGAGCCTCCCGAAGCTCGTGGGAAGCTTCCCGAAGCTCGTGGGAAGCTTCCCGAAGCTTGTGGGCAGCTTCCCGAAGCTTGTGGGGAGCCTCCCGAAGCTTGTGGGAAGGCTCGCGAAGCTTGTGGGGAGGCTCGCGAAGCTCGTGGGGATGCGCGCGAAGCTTGTGGGAATGTTCGCGAAGCTTGTGGGGAGGCTCGCGAAGCTTGTGGGAAATCTCGCGAAGCTCGTGGGGAAGCGCGCGAAGCTTGTGGGAAACCTCGCGAAGCTCGTGGGGAGGCTCGCGAAGCTTGTGGGGAAGCGCGCGAAGCTTGTGGGGAATCTCGCGAAGCTCGTGGGGAAGCGCGCGAAGCTTGTGCGAGGCCGCGCGACACTGGTGTCATCCCGAGCGTAGCGAGGGACCTGGGTGGCAGGGCGGCACGAGTCGCGTGCCCCCCGCCCACCCGGGTCCCTCGCTACGCTCGGGATGACAACGGCGGGACGTTACGCTCTCGTCAGCTTTGCGTACTTGGCGACGAACTTCTTCGAGCCCACCCGGTCGAAGTAAACCGTGAGCTTCGCGTCGGGGCCGGAGCCTTCCATGGTCAGGATGGTGCCGACGCCGAACTGCTCGTGGCGGACGCGGGAGCCGCGCTTGTACTCGATCGGCGCTCCCGGCTCGGCGGGGGCTGAGGGGCGGGCGGCGGGGCGGATGGCGTTCGGGTCGAACTGGACCGGCTTCGGGGCTTCGCTGCTGCCGAAAAACGAGAGGACGCTGTTCACCGACTCGGTCGGCTTGATCGCTTTCGGCTTGGGAGGAGCCGAGTAAGTACGCGGGGTGGACGGCCGCGACACGCCGCGGTCGTAGCGGTCGCCGTACATCGGCTTCTCGCGCCAGCTCGGCTCGGCCGGCGCGTAGCGGGCGCCGTGGAGGCGCTGCTCTTCCTTGACCTCCTGCGGGATCTCGTCGAGGAAGGACGAGGCGGACTGCTCGCGGAAGCGGCCGTGCAGGCGGCGCTCGAGCGAGTGGAGGCAGTAGAGCTGCTCGCGGGCGCGCGTCATCCCGACGTAGCAGAGGCGGCGCTCCTCCTCGACGTCGTCCGTCTGCTCGAGCGAGTTGGAGTGCGGAAGGATCCCCTCCTCCATCCCGGCGAGAAAGACGACCCGGAACTCGAGCCCCTTCGCGGCGTGGAGCGTCATCAACGTGATGCCCTTGGCCGAGTCGTAGCGGTCGAGGTCGGAGATCAGCGTGAGTGAGTCGAGGTAATCGGCGAGGACGGCGTTCGGCTGCGACTCGGTGAACTCGCGCGCGGAGTTGATCAACTCGTCGATGTTCTGGAGGCGCGACTCGTCCTGCACGTCGCGCGACTCGGCGAGCATGCGGCGGTAGCCGGTGCGCAGCAGCAGGTAGTCGAGGAACTCCGGGATCGGATTCGTGGCGGCGCGCTGCAGGTCGTGGACGATCTCGCGGAACTCGCGCACCGCCTTCGCCGCGCGCGCCGGCAGGAACGAGAGATCGCCGTCGATCACCGTCCAGAGCGTGTTGTTCGTATCGAGCGAGCGGCTGTTGAGCGCTTCGAGCGTCGTGTCGCCGATCCCGCGCGACGGCACGTTGATCACCCGCTCGATCGACGGCGTGTCGTGCGGCCGGATGGCCAGCCGGAGAAACGAGAGGACATCCTTGATCTCGGCGCGCTCGTAGAACTTCACGCCGCCGACGACGCTGTATGGGATGTTCGCCCGCAGCAGCTCTTCTTCGAACGGCCGTGACTGCGCGTTCGTCCGGAAGAGCACCGCCATCTCGGTCATCGGCATGCGCGCGCGCAGCGAGACGATCTTCTCGATGACGAATTGCGCTTCCTCGCGCTCGTTGCCGGCCGTGACGATCCGTACCTTGTCGCCGCGGCCCGACTCGGTGAAGAGCGTCTTCCCCTTGCGCGCCACGTTGTTCGAGACGACGCCGGTGGCCGCGTCGAGGATGTTGCCGGTGGAGCGGTAGTTCTGCTCGAGCTTGACGATTTTCGCTCCTGGAAAATCGTGCTCGAAATTGAGGATGTTATTGATGTCGGCGCCGCGGAAACGGTAGATCGACTGGTCCTCGTCGCCGACCGCCATCACGTTCCCTTCCTTGCCGGCGAGGAGCTTCACGAGCACGTACTGCGCGCGGTTCGTGTCCTGGTACTCGTCGATCAGGAGGTGCTGGAAGCGCGCGTGGAGCTCCTGGCGAACGTCCTCATGCTTTTCGAGCAGCTCGACGTACTTGCCGATGAGATCGTCGAAGTCCATCGCGTCGAACTCGCGGAGCCGCTTCTGGTACAGCTTGTAGATCTCGGCGACGCGCGCGCCGAAGAAGTCGAGGTTGTTCTTCTCGTACGCTTCCGGCCCGATCAGCTCATTCTTCGCGGCGGAGATGCGGTTCAGGACGGAGCGCGGCGGAAACGCGTCGTCGTTGACGTTCAGCTCCCGCATGCAGCGCCGGATCAGCGTCAGCTGGTCAGCCGTGTCGTAGACCGCGAACGACTTCGTGTAGCCGAGCCGGTCGGCGTAGCGGCGGAGAATCCGCAATGAGGTCGAGTGGAACGTCCCAATCCACGGCCTGTAGCCGCCGGCGGGCACCAGTCGATCGACGCGCGAGAGCATCTCGTTCGCCGCCTTGTTCGTGAACGTGACCGCGAGGATGTTGGCCGGGTTCACTCCCAGCTCGCCGATCAAATAGGCGATCCGGTACGTGATGACGCGCGTTTTGCCCGAGCCGGCGCCGGCCAGGACGAGCAGCGGCCCGGTTCCGTGCGTCACGGCGTCGCGCTGCTGGGGGTTCAGGGTTGAGAGGTCGATCATGAGGAAATGAGGCGGCGCGCAGTGTAACGCTGGTGCTCGAAATCACATTGCCGCGTGACAACGTTTCCCCCTCTGGAACGTCCAATCGCGACAAGCTGTTACCTGCTTGCGGTAGACTACGATCTCTTCTCCACTGGAGGCTTCATGTTCGGACTTGGATTCCCGGAACTTCTCTTGATTCTGATCATCGTGGTGGTCGTCTTCGGCGCCGGCAAGCTTCCCCAGCTCGGGAAGGGCCTCGGCGAAGGCATCAACAACTTCCGCGAAGGAATCAAAGGGAAGCCGGAGCCGGAAAAGCCGGCTCTCGAAGAGAAGAAGTAGTCATCGGCGAGGCGGGCGGTGCCTTTCGGCGATTCGTCACATCAGAGCAGCGCCCCGATCTATCAAACAGATCTCGCGCATACCCCTCTGCCCGAGATCCTCGTCACGATCCATCGCTACAAGGCTCCCGGCGCGATCGACTGCCGGCGCGGCGATGAGACGAAGCGCATCTTCCTCGACCACGGCCGCATCATCTTCGCCAGCACGAACCAGCTGACCGAGTCGCTCGGCGACCGGCTCGTGCGCGAGGGGCGCATCACGCAGGCGCAGTACGACGAAAGCCTCGCCCGGATGAAGATCACCGGCAAACGGCACGGCATCACGCTCGTCGAGATGCAGATGCTCACCGCCGACGAGCTGTTCGTCCTTGTCCACGATCAGATCCAGGCGATCATCGACTCCGTCTTCGGCTGGACCACCGGCACGATCTCGTTCACACCTGGCCGCGACAAGGCGCTGGAGTTCGTCAAGGTCGACATCTCGGTGCCCGACGCGATCGTCCGCGGCGTCCGCCTCATCCCCGACGCGAAGAATCTCGTGGCACGCCTCGGCACGAAGACGACGTACTTCGACCGGACGCACGCGGCGATCGAGGAGATGCACCTCGGCGCCGACGAGCAGCACCTTCTCGACGCCGTCGACGGCCGGCACGCCCTCGGCGATCTCGTGAACACGCCGCCGCTCTCGGCCGGCGAAAACGCGCGCATCCTCTACGCCTTCTCCGCCCTCGGCATGATTGCGCCCTGCGACCCGCGCGGCGTGAAGGTGCAAGTCAAACAGAAGTGAACCATCGCTGGCTGATTACCGGCGCGGGGGGAATGGTCGGAAACGACCTCCGCGACGCGCTCGCCGAACGCGACGAATCGTTCGTGGCGTTGACGAAGTCGGATCTCGACATCACCAACCAGCGCGCCGTCGCGAGCGCGATCGCCGCCGAAAAGCCGACGATCATCATCAACTCCGCCGCCTATACGAAGGTCGACGCGGCGGAAGAGGACGAGCGGCTCGCCAACGCGATCAACGGCTCGTCGGTCGAGTTCCTCGCCTACGCGGCAAACGAGGTGGACGCGCTGTTGGTCCAGATCTCGACCGACTTCGTCTTCGACGGCAGCAAGCGAACGCCGTACGAGATCAACGACACGACGCATCCCCTCTCCGCCTACGGCCGTTCGAAGCTCCTCGGCGAGCAGGCGGCGACGCACGCGGAGAAACACCTGATCGTCCGGACGTCGTGGCTCTTCGGCGTGAACGGCCCGAACTTCGTCGAGGCGATCCGCAATCAGATCCGCAAAGGGACAGACCCGCTCCGCGTCGTCGACGACCAGCGCGGCCGACCGACCTACACGCCGCACCTCGCGTCCGCGATCGTCCGCCTCGCGCAGCTCGACACCCGCGGGATCGTTCACTACGCGGACGAAACCGAGTGCACCTGGTTCGACTTCGCGAAGGCGATCGTCGAGGAGAGCGGAGCGAACACGCGGATGAAGCCCATTTCGACCGACGAGTTCCCCCGCCCCGCAACGCGCCCCGCGTACTCGGTGCTCTCGACCGAACGCTACGAGCGCGTCACGGGCGTCGCTCCGGAGTCGTGGCGGGAAGGTCTGCGCGAGTACCTGCAACGGCGTGCATGAGGTACTCGACGTTCCCCTCGGCACCCTTCACCGGGCTCTCAATCACGCCTTTCACTTCGAAGCCGGTCTCGCGCGCGAACGCGACGACCGACTGAACGGCGGCTTCGCGCTTGCCGGCATCGCGCACGATGCCGCCTTTGCCGACGTCCGCCTTGCCGACCTCGAATTGCGGTTTGATCAGCGCCACCAGCTCGCCGCGCAGGAACGTGGCGACGGCGGGGAGGATCAGCTTCAGCGGGATAAAGGAGACGTCGATGGAGACGAAGTCGATCGGCTCGTCGAACGCCGACGCGTCGAGGTAGCGCGCGTTCACCTTCTCGCGATTGACCACGCGTGGATCGTTGCGCAATGAGGCGTCGAGCTGGCCGTAGCCGACGTCGATCGCGTAGACCTTGCGCGCGCCGCTCTTCAGCATCACGTCGGTGAAGCCGCCGGTCGACGCGCCGACGTCGGCGCAGGTCTTCCCTTCGACACTGATCCCGAACTCGCGCAACGCGTGCGCGAGCTTCATCCCGCCGCGCCCGACCCACGGATGCTCCAGCGCCTCGATCGCCAGCTCGTCGTCGTCCGCCACGTTCGCGCCGGCTTTGTCGACGTGCTGCCCGTTGACGAGGATCCGCCGCGCCATGATCAGCGACTGCGCCTTCGCGCGCGAGTCGACGATCCCGCGTTCGACGAGTGCGACGTCGAGCCGCTTACGCCCGGCCATTGCCGACGGCGATCGGCATCGTCTCGGCGAGGAACTCGCGGACGCGACGCGCGATCCCCTCGGCGTGCAGGTCGTATTGCGCGCGGAGGATCTCCTGCGCGCCGTGATGCACGTACTCGTCGGGGATGCCGATGCGATGGAAGTCGACGTTCTCGATGCCGAGCTGCTGCGTGCGCTCCATGACCGCCGAGCCGAACCCGCCCGCGAGCGAGCCTTCCTCGACCGTGATCACCTTCGAGTACGGCTTGCAGAAGCGGGCGATCAGCTCGTCGTCGAGCGGCTTGATGAAGCGCGCGTTGACGACAGCGACTTCGATGTTCTCTTTCGCGAGGATCTGCGCCGCCTCGACGGCGGGCCAGACCTCGACGCCGATCGCGAAGATCGTCGCGGCTGCGCCTTCGCGCATCACTTCGCCCTTGCCGACCGGCAGCGATTTCATCTCCGCATCCATCGCGACGCCGACCGCATTGCCGCGCGGGTAGCGCAGCGACGTTGGATGTCCGGTGTTGAACGCGGTCTTCACCATGTGCCGCAGCTCGTTTTCGTCTTTCGGCGCCATGCAGACCATGTTCGGGAAGACGCGGAGGTACGCCATGTCGTAGATGCCGTGGTGCGTCGGCCCGTCCTGGCCGGCGATGCCGGCGCGGTCGAGCGCGAAGACGACCGGCAGATCCATGATCGCCACGTCGTGGAAGACCTGGTCGAACGCGCGCTGCAGGAACGTCGAGTAGATGGCCGCGATCGGCTTCATCCCCTGCGTCGCCATGCCGCCGCAGAACGTGACCGCATGCTCCTCGGCGATGCCGACGTCGAACATCCGCCCCGGCAGCGCTTTCGCGAACTTGTCGAGGCCCGTTCCTTCCGGCATCGCCGCCGTGATCGCGACGATCTTCGGATCGGTCTTCGCCAGCTCGACGAGCGCGTCGGCGAAAACAGCGGTGTAGCTCGGCGGCTGCGGCTTGTCGGACTTCTTCACGACGCCGGACTCGCGGTCGAACGGCGTGACGCCATGCGACCAGATCGGCTTGTCCTCGGCGGGCGTGTAGCCCTTCCCCTTCTTCGTGATGACGTGAATCAGGAGCGGGCCGTTGTAGTCCTTGTGCTCTTCGAAGAGATCGATGAGGAAGTTCAGATCGTGGCCATCGTACGGGCCGAGGTAGCGGAAGCCGAGCTCCTCGAACAGCGTCCCGGGGACGACCATGTTCTTGAGCACCGTTTCCATGTCATGCGCGAGGCCGTGGAGCTTCCCGCCGATCAGGGGGATGCGTTCCATCACGCCCTTCGCGAGGTCCTTCGCCTGGTTATAGCGCTGGCCCTTGATGATGGAGTTGAGGTAGCCGGACATCGCGCCGACGTTCGTCGAGATCGACATGTCGTTGTCGTTCAGGACGATCATCAGTTTTCGTTTGAGGTGGCCCGCCTGGTTGACGCCCTCGAGTGCGAGGCCGCCCGAGAGCGCGCCGTCACCGATGACCGCGACCACGCGGTAGTCCTCTTTGCGGAAGTCGCGGGCTACCGCGATGCCGAGGGCCGCCGAGATCGAGGTCGACGCATGGCCCGCGTTGAAGACGTCGTACTCCGACTCCTCCCGCTTGCAGAAGCCGGAGATGCCGTTGTGCTGGCGGATGGTCGGGAACGTGTCGCGGCGGCCGGTGATCAGCTTGTGCGGATACGACTGGTGCCCGGTGTCGAGCACGATCTGGTCGCGCGGCGTGTCGAAGACATAGTGCAGCGCCAGCGTCAGCTCGACGATGCCGAGGTTGCCGCCGAAGTGGCCGCCGACCTTCGACACGACGTCGATGATCGTTTCGCGGATCTCCTGCGCCACCTGCGGGAGCTGTCGGCGATCGAGTTTGCGCAGGTCGGCGGGAGTGTTGATGCTGTCGAGAAGTCGCGTCATGAGTTTCGCGAGCAGATGTAACGCGCGATCGGCGCCAGATAGTTCGTGGCCGGACCGGCGACTATATCAGCGTTTTCCAGCGCAACTCCCAGCAGACGCTGCGCTTCCGCGCGAGCGGCTTCGACGCCGAGGAGGGCCGGATAGGTAAGTTTTCCCTGCGCGACGTCCTTGCCGGCCGTCTTGCCGAGGGTCGCGGCGTCCGCTTCGATGTCGAGCAGGTCGTCGACGATCTGGAAAGCGAGGCCGGTCGCGTGGCCAAAACGTCGCAGCGCGGCAATCTTTTCGTCGTCCGCGCCGGCGAGGATGCCGCCGAGGACGACCGAGGCTGTCAGGAGCTTGCCGGTCTTGTTCTCGTGGATGAATTGAAGGAGCTCGAGCGTGTGCTCGGCCGATCCGGTCTGTTCGATGTCCGCTACCTGCCCGCCGATCATCCCCTTCGAGTCGACGGCGACGGCAACCTCGTGAAGCGCTCTTAGGTTGCCGCCCGGCGCAGACAGCCAGGAGAACGCCTCGGTCAGCAGCGCGTCGCCGGCAAGGATGCCCATCGCCTCGCCGAAAACGACGTGGGTCGTCTTGCGGCCGCGGCGGAGGTCGTCGTTATCGAGCGCCGGCAGGTCGTCGTGCACGAGCGAGTAGGTGTGGATCAGCTCCAGCGCGGCGATCTGCTGCAGGAACGGCGTCGCGTCGGCACCGCACGCCTCGGCTGCCGCGATCGCGAGGATCGGGCGAATGCGCTTGCCGCCGCCGAGGACGGCGTAGCGCATCGCTTCGTGGATCACGCGCGGCGGCGTACCGGCGGGCGGGAGATGGCGATCGAGCGCGGCATCGACGAGCGCGCGTTTCTCGCGCAGATAGTCGTCGAGCGTCATTCCGGCAATTCGTCCGCGGCGTCTTCGTCCCCGTCGTCGGGCTCGAACGGCTCGACGCGCGGCTCGCCCTTCGCGTCGGCGAGGATCAACTCGATCTTCTTCTCGACCTCCGCCAGCCGCTGGTGGCAGAAGCGCGAGAGGCGGATCCCCTCCTCGAACAACTGCAGCGACTCGTCGAGCGGCAACTCTTCCGATTCGAGCCGCCGGACGATCGACTCGAGCTGCTGGAAGGATTGTTCGAATTCGTTAGGGGCGCGTTCCGCCATTGGTGCGAATAGTACCGTCAGGCCAGACGCTTTCGATGCCGAGGGTCTTGGCGTCGACGGAACACTGCAGCGCGCCTTTCTTGAGCTGCACCTCGATCCGCTCCCCGATCGCGACGGAGCTCGAGTCGAGGACCGGCTTGCGGCGGTTGCGCGTGCGGGAGAAGGCGATCGCGTAGCCGCGCGAGAGAACGGAGAGCGGCGAGACCGCTTCGAGGTGCGCGCTGAGCGACGAGAGGCGCTGGCGCGCTTTTTCGAAGCGCGACGGGAACTTTGTGAGCGGCTCGTCGCACGCGGCAAGGCGACGGCGGAGACGTTTCGCATGTGCGTCGAGCATCCGGAAGAGTGTGACGCGGCGCCGTTCCAGCTCGTGGCGCTTCGCACGCGTCCTCCCTTCGACGAGATGTCGTATCCGGTGAACCGCGGCGTCGACCTGATTGCAGATTTCGCTCTTCGCGCGGATGACGATTTCGGCCGCGGCGGACGGCGTCGGCGCGCGGAGGTCGGCCACGAAGTCGGCGATCGTGAAGTCGGTCTCGTGGCCGACGCCGGAGACGATCGGGATCGGCGACGCGGCAATCGCGCGCGCGACGATCTCCTCATTGAACGACCAGAGGTCCTCGAGCGAGCCTCCGCCGCGGACGAGCAGGATGACGTCGTGCAGGTGCCAGCGCGCCAAGTGCTTGAGCGCACTGGCGATCTCGCGCGCGGCGGGCGTTCCCTGCACGCGCACCGGATAGATCTGGACGTGCAAGCCTTCGTAGCGGCGGCCCAGAACGTTCAGGATGTCGCGGATGGCGGCACCGGTCGGACTCGTCACCACGGCGATGCGCTGCGGCAGCGCGGGGAGCGGCTTCTTGCGCGCGGCGTCGAAGAGTCCTTCGTCCGCCAGACGCTTCTTGAGCTGCTCGAATGCGAGCTGCAGCGCGCCGAGGCCTGCCGGCTCCGCTGCAACAGCATTGAGCTGAAACTCGCCCTTCCCTTCGTAAATCGTCAGCCGTCCGCGAACGATCAGTTGCAATCCGTTCTCGATGCGGAAGCGAAGAAACCGCGCGTTGCTCGCGAACAGCACCACGCGCATCTGCGCGCGCGCGTCTTTGATCGAAAAGTAGAGATGACCCGACGACGCACGTGTGAAGTTGGTCACCTCACCCTCCACCGATAGGTCGCTATATCGGTATAGATCGAGGTTGATCTGACGGATCAGCTCGGTCACGGACCAGACCTGCATGCGTGACAGAGTAACAACTCGGCATTCCCATTGCTCTACTCGGTCATCGAAGCCACGCAATGGAGGCTGGCTCAACTAGACAAGGAGTCATGGAGATGAACGTTCGAACGATCCTGAACAAGACCGCCACCGCGACGGCATTCGCGGGAATGCTCGCATTTGCGAGTGCTTGCGCCCACCACGACAACACACTGAATTCCGACAACGATTACGGCCACATCAATGAGAATCAGCCGGCCACCTCGGCGAGCAGCACAGTGACGCCGATGCCTGGACCGGTCAAAGTCGACAGCACCGGCGCTGCCTACACCTCGAGCGCCGCGCCCGGCACCGGCAATTCGTCGGCCGTCGGCACCAACACCAACGTGAACGTCACGCCGCAGGCGGCACCGAGCGGCTCGAGCAACGTCACCTACACCGAGACGCAGAACACGACACCGGCCGCGCCGGTTGTCGAGACGACTCCGGTGACGACCGCTCCGAGCACCACGGAAACGACTACGACGACCGAGACGACCACCACGACGGTTCCGATGACCAGCTCGACGACGGAAACGACGACCACTCCGGCGCCGGCTCCCGAGGAAACTGCTACCACCACCACAACGCACAAGCGGATGCGCAAGGACTAGGTGGTTCGAACTCTCTCGATGTGAGGGCGCGCGCGTAGCGCGCCCTTTTTTTATTCTTCCGCGTTTGCGGTCAGCGGCCCGTCAGCCCGTCCTTCGATGAACTGCCGCACGATCGGGTTCTTCGAGGCCTGGAACTGCTCCGGCGTGCCGTCCTCGATGATGCGGCCGCGGTAAAGCATTGCCACCCGATCGGCAATTTTGAACGCGACCTTCATGTCGTGCGTGATCGTGACGGTGGTCGTGGCCAGCTTCACGTCCATCTCGCGGATCAGCCCCGCGACGACGTCGCTGATCACCGGATCGAGTCCGGTCGTCGGCTCGTCGAACAGCAGGATCTCCGGCTGGAGCGAGATCGCCCGCGCGAATCCGACGCGCCGCCGCATGCCGCCCGACAGCTCCGACGGCCGCTTGTCCTCCACGCCGTGCAGATGCACTTCCTCGAGGCACTCCTCGACACGCGCGTGAATCTCCGCTTCCGTCATCTTCGTGTGCCGCCGCAGTGGGAAGGCGATGTTCTCGAAGACCGACATCGAGTCGAAGAGCGCTCCTTCCTGGAACGCCATACCGAAGCGGCGGCGGAACCGATTCAGCTCCAGTGGCGGCATGTGGACGATGTCCTGTCCGTCGATGATCACGTCGCCGCTGTCGGGCTTGAGCAGTCCGATGATGTGTTTGAGCGTGACGCTCTTTCCCGTTCCCGACCCGCCGACGATCACGACCGACTCGCCGCGCGCGATCTCGATCGACATGTCGACGAGCACCTGCTTCTCGCCGAAGGCTTTGTAGACGTGTCGTAGCGAGATCATGGTCAGAAGAGGAGCTTCGTCAGGAAGAAATCGGTCAAGAGGATGATGAGCGACGCGCTCACCACCGCCGCCGTCGTCGCACGCCCCACCCCCTCGGCGCCGCCCGTCGTGTAGTAGCCGCGCACGCATCCGGTGAGCGTGAGGATCAGTCCGAAAGCGGCCGCCTTGACGAGTCCGCTCCAGATGTCATTCATCTGGAGGTACTGGTAAGTATTGCTCTCGTAGACCACCGGATTCGCCCCCATCAGCTTCACGGCGACGAGGTAGCCGCCGCCGATGCCGAGGGCGTCGCCGAGGACGACGAGGAACGGGAGCATGACGATGCCGGCGATCACGCGCGGCACGAAGAGGTAGTGCACCGGGTCGGTGGCGAGGGCTTCGAGCGCGTCGATCTGCTCGGTGACGCGCATCGTCCCGATCTCGGCCGCCATCGACGAGCCGACGCGCCCCGTGACCATGAGACCGACGAGCACCGGCGACAGCTCGCGCAACATCGCGAGCGCCACGACGCTGCCGACGAAGTTCTCGGCATGCACGCGTTGGAAGCCGATGTACGTTTGCAGCGCGAGCACCATGCCGGTGAACATCGCGGTGAGGAAGACGACCGGGATGGAGTCGACGCCGAGGCGGACCATCTGGCGAAACCACTCGCCGACCTCGAACGGCCGGCGCACCGACCACGTGATCGTCTTCCACAGCATCGAGAACCAGATTCCCGTGCTTTCGAACAGGCCGATGAACGCGCGGCCGATACGGTCAAACAGTTGATTCATCGATAGACGCGCGGCACACGCGCGCTGATGCTGCAGAACACTTCGTAGGAGATTGTATCGGTGCGCGCCGCGATCTCGTCGGCCGTGATGCCGTCGCCGAGGAGAACCACCTCGTCGCCGAGCGTTGCGCCGGGGATATCCGTCACGTCAATCGTGACCAGATCCATCGATACCCGGCCGACGATCGGCGCCCTCTGACCGCGAACGAGGACCGTTCCGTTGTTCGACTGCAGGCGATTGAAGCCGTCCGCATACCCGACCGGCAACGTGGCGATGCGGCTCTCGCGCGAGGTGTGAAACGTCGTGCCGTAGCCGATGGCGTGGCCCGGAGGGAGGGTCTTGAGCCGGACAATCTCGGTCCGCCACCGCATGACGGCGTCGTACAGCGCGATTCCGACGCGCGCGTAGTCGCCGGGACGTACGAGTCCGCGCAGCGTCGCGGCGCTGTTCGCGAAGTGATGCAACGGCGCGTCGATCGTCTTTCGCATCCGATCGAAGCGTTCGATCTGCTCCTGGGTGAATTCCGGGTTCTCGTCGGCGTTGGCGAAGTGGGTGTAGATGCCGTCGACATGCAGGCGCGGCGTGGCGCGAATCCGTTCCACGACCTCCGGCAGCTCGGCCTCGGTCACTCCCATGCGACCCATGCCGCTGTCGAGCTTCAGGTGCACGTGTACATCGCGCGACTGCGCGACCTCGCACGCCGCCGCAAGCTCCTCGGGACCGGGGACGCCGAGGGTGACGTCGTTCTCGGCGGCGGCGACGACCCCGCGAGCGTCGACCGGACCGAAGATGATGACCGGCAGCGTGATCCCGGCACGCCGGAGCTGGAGCGCCTCTTCGAGCAGCGCGACGGCGATCATCGCCACGCGTTGCGGATCGCAGACACGCGCGAGCTCCACCGCCCCGTGTCCGTACGCGTTCGCCTTCAGCACCGCGACGAGGCGCGCGCGTTCCGGCAATCGCCGCAGGATCGCGTCGATGTTGCGCGAGAACGCCGCGGTATCGACCTCGGCCCACGTCGGACGATAGTCCGCGTCTAACACCCGGAAGCGCTCACCAGACATTCAGGTTCTGTCCATTCATCGGCCGCGATTCGGATGAGGCGAGGAACCGGATCGCCTGCGCGATCTCCTGCGGCGTCATCGACGCCGGCGCGCCGCCGCTCACCTCGGCCCACATCGGAGTATCTACGGAGCCGGGGCTGACGCAGTTCACGCGTACGCCCGCGTCGCGTACCTCGACCGCCAGCGCCTCGGTCATCCCGATCACGGCTGCCTTCGACGCGCAGTACGAGACGAAGCCAGGAAACTTCTCCGGTCCGATCACGCCGGAGATCGAAGCGACGTTCACGATCGCGCCGCTCCTCCGCGCCACCATCGCCGGCAACGCACGCCGCGCGGCGAGGTACGCGCCGCGCACGTTGACCGCGAACATGCGGTCCCATCGATCGGGCGTCGTGTCGATGAGGCGCCCGACGTCGGTCGTGCCTGCGTTGTTCACGAGCACATCGCAGTCGCCAAATCGCGACTCGACCTCGGAGAAAAGGCGCTCGACATCCGCTTCGCTGGCAACGTCTCCTGCCACCGCGAGCACCCGATCGCCGACCATCTGTGCGAGCTTCTCCGCCGACCGCGCGAAGATCGCGACCAGCGCTCCTTCGCGCGCGAACAGCTCAGCAGTAGCGCGGCCGATCCCGCTCGATGCGCCGGTCACGACGATGACGCGGTCGGCGAACTCGCTCTTCTCCATCCGCATATAATCCTTTCACTGCCCGTACCCGATGTGCCCTACCAGGGCAAGTGATCTTTGAAGGAGAGGAAATGAACTCGGATGTGAACACTCTGCTTCAGCTCTTTTTCCGATGGGCCCACGTTGTCGCCGGTATCACCTGGATCGGCCATCTCTATTTCTTCAACTGGGTCAATGGACCATTCCAGTCAAAGATCGACGGTCCGACGAAACGCGCCGTCAATCCCGAACTGATGCCGCGTGCCCTTTTCTGGTTTCGCTGGGGCGCCGCGTGGACCTGGATCACCGGCATTCTGCTCGCCGGACTCATTTACTACCAGAGCAAGGAAGTCCTCTTCGAACAGGACCACGCCGGTAACCCGTGGCTCTGGCTCGCGGTCATGCTCGTCTGCTGGGCTGTCGGCTTCGTCGTCTACAACGCCATCATGAAGGCGCTGGCGAACAAAGTCGTCGGCGCGATCATCTGCCTCGTGCTCTTCGCGGGCGTGTGGCTGCTGCTCGAGTACGTCGGCCACTACAGCGGGCGCTCTCTCTACATTCACGGCGGCGCGACCTTCGGGACGATCATGGCGCTGAACGTCTGGATGATCATCTGGCCGTATCAGAAGAAGATCCTCACCGCGCTGAAGGAAGGCAACCCGCTGCCGGCCACCGATCCGATCGTCGCAACGGCCGGTCTCCGCTCGCGCCACAACACGTACATGTCGGTGCCGCTGGTGTTCTTCATGATCAGCAATCACTACCCGACGATGTACGGCAACCCATATCGCGATCTCTGCGCGACCGGCGTCATCGTCCTCGCGTTCCTCGTCACCCGCGGGCTGTACGCCAAGGCTCCGAAGGTTCCGGGAATCTAGGTGAAGCTGCTCCAGGTCGACGCGTTCGCCGACACTGCGTTCAAAGGCAATCCCGCCGCGGTCTGCATCCTCGACCGCGAGCGGGATGCCGGGTGGATGCAGAACGTCGCGAAGGAGATGAACCTCTCCGAGACGGCGTTCCTGCTCCACCACACCGACGGCTTCGGTCTCCGATGGTTCACTCCGGCGGTCGAGGTCGCACTCTGCGGACATGCGACGCTCGCGAGCGCGCACGCGCTGTGGGAAGAGCGGGTGCTCGAGACCGATGCGCACTTCCATACGCTCAGCGGCCTGCTGACCGCGACGCGGAACGGCGATCTGATCGAGCTCGATTTTCCGGCGAAGGCCGAAGAGCCGGCCGAGGCACCGCCGCTGCTGATCGAATCGCTCGGCGTCAAGCCGGTGTACGTCGGACGTAACCAGTTCGACTACCTGATCGAAGTCGCGACCGAGGAAGAGTTGCGGGCGCTCGATCCAGACCACGCGCGGCTGCGGACGATTCCGGTGCGCGGCGTCATCGTCACCTCGCGGTCTTCCGATCCGCGCTTCGACTTCGTCTCGCGATTCTTCGCCCCCGGCTCCGGCGTCGATGAGGACCCGGTGACCGGCTCGGCGCATTGCGCGCTGACGCCGTACTGGTCGAAGAAGCTCGGCAAAACCGAGATGACGGCGTACCAGGCATCAGCCCGCGGCGGCGTCGTTCACGTGCGCCTCGCAGGCGATCGCGTGAAGCTTGGCGGCCGTGCCGTCACCATTTTCCGAGGCGAGCTGCTGGCGTGATCAAGATCGCTCCCGCGGATGACTACGACGTCGTTCGCGATCTGCTGCGCGAATACGCTGCCGGAATCGGCGTCGATCTCTCGTTCCAGGATTTCGAAAAAGAGCTCGAATCGCTGGCGACGTTCTACGATCGCATCCTGCTCGCGCGGAGCGGCGACGACGTCGCGGGCTGCGTCGCTCTCCGGCACATCAGCGACATCACCTGCGAGATGAAGCGCCTCTACGTCCGGCCGGCGTTTCGCGGACTCGGTACCGGCCGGGCGCTCGCCGTCGGCATCATCGAAGAGGCGCGGCGACGCGGCTACACGCGCATGCGCCTCGACACGCTCCCGACGATGAGCGAGGCCTTCGCCCTCTACGAATCCCTCGGCTTCCATTCCATCGCTCCCTACCGTCACAATCCGGTCGACGGCACGAAGTACCTGGAGCTCGAACTGTAGATGGACATTCGGCACCTCCTCGAAAAGATCGAATACGAGACGCTCGTGCCGCAGGCGGCGAAGAGTGCGGAGACGCGCGGGCGCGATCGCGAAGAGCCGGAAGACGACCTTCGTCCTGCCTACCAGCGCGACCGCGACCGCATCATCCACTGCAAGGCGTTCCGCCGCCTGAAGCACAAGACGCAGGTGTTCCTCGCGCCGGAAGGGGACCACTACCGCACGCGTCTCACGCACGTGCTCGAAGTGATGCAGATCGCGCGGACGATCGCGAAGTCGCTCCGCCTCAACGAGATCCTCACCGAAGCCGTCGCCCTCGGCCACGACCTCGGCCACTCCGCATTCGGCCACGCCGGCGAAGCGGCGCTCAACAAGCTGGTTCGCGGCGGCTTCGATCACTACCGCCAGTCGGTGCGTGTGGTCGAGAAGCTCGAGAACGACGGCCGCGGCCTGAACCTCACGGTCGAGGTGCGCGACGGAATCCTCAAGCATTCGAAGGGCGAGAAAGGCGAGCTGCTGCGCACCCGTCCGAAGTCACGCGCGCTGACGCTCGAAGGCGACATCGTCCGGATCAGCGACATCATCGCGTACGTCAACCACGACATCGATGACGGCGTCCGCGCCGGGATCATTGCGAACTCGGACATCCCGCAGCCAATCCGCGAGGTCCTCGGCGAGACCGGCACCAACCGCATCGACCGGATGGTGCGCGACGTCATCACGTCGACGCTAGCGAACGACTACGAGGCGATCACGATGTCGCGCGAAGTGCTCGAAGCGCTCGAAGCGCTGCGGAGCTACATGTTCGAGCACATGTACTTCAGCGAGGCGGTGCGGCGGGAGACGACGAAAGCGCAGCAGGTGCTCACCGCTTTGTTCGAATACGTGGTGGCGCATCCCGACGAGTTCCTGACGCGCAGCGAAGAAGATTCCGTCGAGCGACTCGCCATCGACTTCATCGCTGGAATGACCGACCGTTACGCGATGAAGCTGTACACCGACCTGTTCATGCCGCGGCCGTGGGTTGCATAAGGGTCGCGTGAACGCTACTTCTTCGGCGTGTTGAGGGAGTCGCGCAGGTCCTTGCCGGCCTTGAAGCGGACGTTCTTCGACGCCGGAATCGTAATCTTTTCCTTCGTCCGCGGGTTGCGTCCTTCGCGTGCCTTGCGGTCGGATACGGAGAACGTGCCGAGGCCCGGAACGGTGCAGCGCTCGCCGCGCCCGCACGAGCCGGCGATGAAGTTCACAAATGCATCGAACGCGGCCGCGGCCTCTTTCTTCGAGATGCCCGCCTGATCGGACATGGCATTGATGACGTCGGCCTTCCCTGCCATCGACTCCTCCTGTTTCGAAATCTAGGATAGATCATTTTCCGCGCGCGGCGAGGTAGCCGCGCACGACCGAAACGAGCTGGGCGTGACTCCACGTCAGCGGTGCCACACTCAGAGGGGAACCGTCGTAGGGGTCGACCTGCTCCGGAAGGATCAGGGACGGCAGCGCCTTCGACCGGACCCACGAAAGGATGTCGATCGCCGTCTGCAAATCCTCGACGCGCGTCGCCGTCGCGATCGCGTACTCGGCGAACCAGAGGGAGCAGAGAATCCAGGGATTTCCCGGCACACGGTCCGCCTCTTCGCTGATCCGGTGGTAGGCGTCGCCGCGGTAACGCGCGAATCCGCCGACCTCCGTCTGTACGGCGAGCTTCTCGCGCGCGGCGCGCATCGTCGACTCCACCGCCGTGCTTCCGGGAGCGAACGCACCGAGGTAGAAGATGCCGAAGACCGAGATGTCGATCGCCGGGTCTAGCTCGAGGCCTTTGTCGGTCGATACCAGGCCGCGGGCGAAATGCTTCGCGTCGGGCATGAAGAGGTGCTGCAGCGTCGCGTCGCGGACTTCCTGCGCGGCAGCGGCGTAGCGGTCGCGGCGCTCGGCGTCATTGAAGAGGTTCGCGATCGTCGACGCCGCCTCGAGCCCCGCGATGACGGCGGCGCAGGTGAAGGTGAAGACGCCGTGGCGCTCCTCCCAGATGTCGAAACTCGGCTTCGGCAGGTGCGTCTCGGGATCGCGGAATGAGACGAGGAACTCCGCGGGCTGCACGACCAGGCGCCGGTAGACGCTGCGGAGGAGGTCGAGATCGCGCGTCCGCTCGTAGTGGCGCGCGACGAGCCAGATGACCAGCGCCGTCTCGTCCTCCTGAATCGGCAGCTGCGGCTTGCCGTCTCGCACCCACGGATGCCACAACGAGGCGAGCGTGCCGTCGGGGTTGTACTTGTGGAGGAACCAGCCGTTCTCGTGAATGATCTTTTCGGCGAAAACGAGGAAGCGGCGGGTCAGTTCGGTGTAGCCGGCGCGGTCCATCGCGTCGCAGACGAACGCCGCGTCGCGCGGCCACATGTACGAGTAGTGATCGTTGTGGCCCCACTGGATGTCGGAGTCGTTCGCGGCGATCACGGCGCCGCTGCGGTCGCACTGGGTGGCGATGACGAGGAGCGAGCGGCGGTACAGTTCCACGAGCTCGTCCGGCAGGTCGTCGAACGAATCTTCGTTCTTGTTGACCCACGTGTACCAGTACGACGCGGTCCGCGCCATCATCCGTGCCGGCGTCTCTTCGCGAACGCGCCGGTCGAGCTCGCGCACCTCGCCGTACCGCTTTCCGGCGCAGATCCAGTAGTTGATCGTCTGCGAGCCGTGCGGCTCCAGCGTCACCGGGATGCCGATCGTCGAGTCGACCGCTCCCTGCGCGATCGGCTCCATCGACAGCGCGCCGTCCTCGGCATCCCTCCACGTCCCTTCCGCACCGCCGATGCCGCTTCGTCCGCACGCATACTCCGAGATCCCGGCGTCGCTGTTGATGAGGAGGTAGCGCTTCGCTTTGTAGTGAACGATCGCGCCGCTCTGGGGGTCGAAGTACGCCGTGTCGGCGATCGCGTTCCCGTAAAGGTTGAAGTCGTGGTGGAAGAAGAGCTTGATCGTCCGCTGCGCGTCGCCGAGGTTGCGGACGACGATTTTGCGGAGGTAGACGTTCGCGTCAGTGTCGACCGTGTCGTGGCAGCGGAGGCGCAGCTGCATCGCGGCGTGTTCGCAGGTGACGTCGCCGACGAGCGTGTCGCGGAGATACGTGATCTCCCTCCGCCACGCCGCCTCCTCGACCCACGAGATCTTGTCGTCTGCCCAGATGCCGAACCGGAACGGCGACGCCGAATGGTTCTCCATCCCGACGTGCGGGAAGTAGAAATCGGCAAGGCGATACTGCGCGTCGAACCCGACGAGCAAACAGCCGTTCCCAACGACGAGGTCGCGCGGCATGAGCGCGCGAACTCTATCGCGTGAGTACGTGCACGGTGAATCCGTCGGTGCCCGATTCGGGGGTCAGACGCAGGACGTCCCTCTCGATCCGCGCGCCGGTCGACGCAACGACGTCGTCGTTCTCCTCGGGCTCGAGGGAGCACGTCGAGTAGACGACGTGCTTTCGCGCGAGCGACAACGCCGCGGTCAGCATGTCGCGCTGCACGGCGGCAAACGCGGGAAGGTCGCTTTCGCGGAGACGCCACTTGATCTCCGGGTTCTTGCGAATCGTGCCGGTGGCGCTGCAGGGGGCGTCGAGCAGGACAACGTCGAATGGCGTCTTGAAGGCCGGACGTCGCGCATTGGAAACGACGATCGGACCGCCGCGCTTTGCCAGCGGCATCAGCCGCGTGATCGAGATGTCATTGCTGACGCCACGCACGCCGGCGCGACGCATGTAGAGCGTCTTGCTGCCGGGCGCCGCGGCGAGATCGAGCACGGTACCGCCGAGGCTCGCGGCGATCGACGCGACCATGGCGCTCCCTTCATCCATCGGCCAGAACTTCGCGCGGTCGAGCTCCGCGGACGAGCCGCGTAATCGGTAGACGTGGTCGACGAGCGTCGAAGGCGTCGCGTCCGGCGGCGCCTCGTCGGTCAACGCCAGGACGTCGGGATACGACAGCTCCTGATTCGCCTCGGCGATCTTCGCCGCGCGTTCCGCCCCGTAAAACCGCGTCCACCGTTCGATCAGCCATGGCGGATGCGCCGTCCGCGTTGCGAGGTCGCGCGACTCGGGGACGTCGCCGCGCGTGATCCGGCGGAGGATCGCGTTCACGAATCCGCGCGCACGCTTCGGCGCGAGCTCCACCGTCTCCCCGACCGCCGCGTACTGCGCGACGTCCATATAGAGAAGCTGGTACGCGCCGAGGCGGAGAACGTCGAGGATCTCCGGCTCGATCGAACGCTTCGCCAGGGTCTCGATCACGAAGTCGAGGCGCGAACGCCAGCGGAGAACGCCGAGGACCAGAGTGCGGACGAATCCTGACTCGCCGGCGAGAAGGTACGAAGCGAAGAGCGATTCCCGTTCGATGCGTCGCAGGAGCGCCAGCGCTACCGCGCGCTCGTTCACGGCAGGCGCGTCCCAACGCGCCACTGCAGGCCGCGCGCGACGTCGCCTGCCGCCGCTCGCGGCTTCCCCGGCCGCTGCATCGTGATCACGCGAATGGCGCCGTCACCGCAGGCGATGGTCACGCCATCATCGACAGCGATGACAGTCGCCGGTGGCCGGTCGCCGGTCGCCGGTTTGATGTCGATGAGCTTCAGTCCGTCCTTCGTGAACACGCCCGGCCAGGGATCGAACGCGCGGAACTTGTCGTAGATCGATTTCGCGCTCGCGTTCCAGTCGATCTCGCCTTCCGCCTTCTCGATTTTCGGGGCGACCGTGGCGAGCGAATGATCCTGCGGCGTCTCCTCGATCGAGTCGAGACGGCCAAGAACATCCAGCAATGTCTCGGCGCCGATGGCAGATAGTCGCGAGGCGAGCGACGGTGTGTGCTCGTCGGGGCCGATCGGCGCCTTCGCGATCGCGAGCATCGGCCCGTGGTCGAGCTCCTCGTCGACGCGCATGATCGTCACGCCCGTTTCCGTGTCGCCATGCTCGATCGCGCGCTGGATCGGCGCCGCGCCGCGCCATCGCGGCAGGATCGAGCCGTGGATGTTCAGGAATCCGTGCTTCGGGATCTCCAGCAGCGCCGCCGGCAGGATCTTCCCGTACGCGACAACGATCGCAACGTCAGGCGCTTCGCGCCGGAGGTCCTCGATCGTCTCGCGAACCTTTGCCGGCTGAATCAGCGGCAGCCCCAGCTCGCGGGCACGCGCCGCCACGGCGGGCGGCTTCACTTCCATCCCGCGGCCCGACGGCTTATCCGGCTGCGCCACAACGAGCGCAAGCTCATGCACCCGCGCCAAGGCCTCCAAAGCCGGAACCGCAAACTGAGGCGTACCAAAAAAGGCGAGACGCACCGCCCCGCATCGTATCCGAGGACCGACGACCGAGGACCGAGGACTAGGTATGCGTCGTCGTCCCCGCGGGCTGCCCCGGCGGCGTCATCGTCGTCACCGCATTCGTCGGGAGTCCCGGCGTCGTATTCGGAACCGGCGTCTTTGGCGCAGCCGGCGACGGGCCAACCGGTTTGGTCGTCTTCCCCTCCGCGCCCGTCGACGGTTCGGGCGCCGGGCCCGGCATGCCGTTGGCCGTCGGCGTCTGCGTGCTTGAATTCACGGGATGTGTCATTGCTGGCGGCTCATTCTGATAGTCGCGCGGCGTCTTCTCCCCGCGGCAGGCGACGAGCAGAACGGCGAGGGCAGCAATCAACGTCATGTTGCGCACGCCTGAAGCGAGTTCAAGCTGCGTTCCAGCTCAGCGGTACAATCCGCGACATGCGAAAGATAACGATGTCCCTCGTTGTCGGTTCCCTCTTTATCGCCGCCGTTGCTTTCGGTCAGGTGGCCGAGGGCGACCAGCACTGGGCGCAGCGCGCGGAGGGGCAGGTCGCCGGACACGCGAAACCGGCTCACATCGACGCCGCAATCGGCGCCTACCAGAAGGCGGTCGCCGCGAACCCGAACGATCTCGACGCGCGGTGGAAGCTGCTGCGAGCGTACCGTTTCAAAGGGCAGTACGTCGTCACGTCTTCCGACGACAAGAAGAAGATCTATGACGCGGCGAAGAAGGCCGGCGAGGATACGTTGGCGGTGGTTGGCCGTGCGCTCGCCGCGAAAGGCGTCAGCTCGATCACGAAGGCGCCGGAGAAGCAGGTGGCCGATGCCGCTCGCGCGGTTGCCGGCGCGCCGGAAGTCTTCCTCTGGGATTCGATCAACTGGGGTGAGTGGGCACTCGTCTACGGCAAGATGGCGGCGGCGCGCGAAGGGGCGGCGGATCGCATCCGGCGCGAAGCGACGATCGCCGAGCTCGTCGACCCGAAGATGGAGGGCGGCTCGCCCAGCCGCGTCCTCGGACGCCTCAACGACCAGACGCCGTACATCCCGTTCATCCTCCGCTGGCCGTCGAGCAAAGAGGCCGTCCGTTTCCTCAACGAGTCGTACAAGATCGACCCGTCGAACAAGATCACCCGTGTCTTCCTCGCCGAGGCGATGGTCAACAACAACAGCAACACGAAAGCGGAGGCGGTGAAGATGCTCCGCGAGACCATCGCCGCGCCGAACGACCCGAATTACGAGGTCGAGCAGTCAGCGGCCAACGAGGACGCGAAGGCGCTCCTCAAGAAGTGGACGTCGTAACGACTTCATTTTTGTGACGGCACGGCGGGGATGAACTGCGTCCCGCCGTCGGCGTCGACGACGGTCGCGAATGCGACGCCGCTGCCCGAGGCCGGCACGATGCGAAGCGTCGTCGCCGGAGTGATCGCGATTCCGAGGCGCTTCTCCGGCTCGGTCACGAGCTGGAGATCGTCTTCCGGTGCTTCGATCTCGAACGTCTTTCCGCCATCAGCCGACACCTTGAACGTCGCCGGCGCGATGCCGGTATTCACGACGCCGATCGAGATGCGACGACCGGCCGTTGCTGGGACGCCGACGATCGTCAACTCCGAGGCATCGCCGCCGAACGTCGCTGCGTCGTGAACCGTCAGCGGCTTCTCGATCGAGCTGCGGCCGCCGTGCGCGACATCGCTCGTCTCGAGCAGCGCCACCGGCGCATGATTCGCGCGGTATTCGAGCCATAGCGTGCCGAGACCGGTGGTGTTGAAGAGCGACTTCACGAGCGCGGGAAAGACGATCGTCTGCCGCGGCGCGAGCCGCAGCCGCCGGTCGGTGCGCGCCTGCGCGGTCGCGAAGCGGAGCGTGACGAAGAGCGGCTCCCGCGTCGGATTGTGCAGCGTCAGATTCGAGACCCAGAACGCGCCGTTGGCGCCGCCCGTCATGCCGGCGAGAGGGAACACCATCCGTTCGCGGAACGACGTCGCAACCTCTTCCTGCTTCGGCATGCGCACGAGGCGGAGGTAGTCGGCGGTCCGGTGCGGAGCCGCCTTCGCCTTTCGGGTCCACACCTCGACGCCGCGGATCGCGCGGTAGAAGCTGTAGCAGTCGTCGAGATAGCCCGCGATCGCCTGCGCGCGCAGCGTGTTCGGGAGGCCGTCGAACTCGTCGTACGTCTCCGGTGACGTGCGGATAACGACGTAAGGTTTCGTCCGCTCGAGGCGGTTGATGATGTCTGCCTGGAAAGCCGGCGGCGAAGCGATCGGCACCTGGTAAAACGCTGTCGGGTTCGGCCGCTCGCAGAAGAAGTAGAACGCCGGCTGGTTCGAGAAGTCATAGATCGGTCCCCGCGTCAGCCGCTTCACCTCGGCGCTCACGGCGGCGATGCGATCCCGCACCTCGTCCGCGTGAGGGTCGTACTGCACGCGCAGAACGCGGCGCTGGTAGTTGATTACGTCGTCGAGGCGCGCGTTGACAAGGTCGGGAATCCAGAAGAGGACCGCGGCCACCGGCGCCGCCATCAGCAACAGCGCCACGACGAACGCGTGCGTCCCCTCGTCGCCGCCGCTCCAGATCTCACGGATGCGGCGTGCCGCGACGATGCCGAGGATCACGATCATCGGCCCGATGAGGAACGCGGCGAAATACTGGTGGCGAAACTCCGCGCGGCCGAACGCCGTCCGCTGCGTGATGCCGGCGAAGACGGTGAGGACGAGGAGCGCCAGGTCGAGCGTGTCGGCGCGACGACGAATCAGGCGCTGAATCACGTAGATCGTCGCGACGGCGATGACGAGCGGACTGAGGATGAGGTGAAACTTCTCCTGCAGCACGAACTCGGCGAGCGTCTGCAGGTTCAGGTTGTTTCCGCGGAATGGCGTGACGAGATCAGGGAACGGCAGCGACCAGACCGCGTCGATGATTCTCGGGATCGTCACGAAGGAGACGGTGAAGAACGCCCCGAGCGCGCCGCGGGAGGCGAGATAGATGATGAACGGCGCCGCGCCGAGCAGGACGCCGAGGACGAAGAACGATAAACGTAGGACGGGCTTCAGCCCGTCCGGGCGGGCTGAAGGCCGCCCTACGTCAATGACCGCCAGTGCGGCGCATGCGGCCACCCCGCTCACGATCGTGTACATCCCGATCTCGTAGCTGAAGAAAAGCGCGATCGCCGCGAAGACGCCGCTGCCGATCGCGGCGAGATTGCTTCGCCTGCGCAACGCGATCCAGAGCAGCGCGACGGCGGCGATCTGGAAGAACGTGCGATCGTTCTCGGCCGTCGTCCAGGCTCCCATGATCACGCACAGCCCGGCGAGCGGAATCGAGTCGAAGATCGCGATGCCGAGGAACCAGATCGAGACGCCGAGAAACGCGCCGATGATGGCGGTGCGCGCGATGGAGACATCGAGCGAGCGGCCGAACATCTCCATCAGCCACGCGTCGGCAAGACCGTCTTCCAGCATCCCGTGGAGCGGGAAGACGTCGATGTACGGCGTCTTGCCGCGCAGGTAGTCCGAGGCTGGACCGATCGACTCCCCGCGATGGAAGAGATCGACCCACTGCGTGATGTGTGCGCTCGACGCATAGCTGATCGCGAAGACGAGAAACGGGATCAGCACGTACGCCGCGAGACGCCACGCCGTGCGCGGCGCGAGCGGCTTCACGAACGCTGCAAGGATGATGACGAGGAGCGACGCGACGGCGACCGCGAGCGCGGCGGAGGGCGTCGGCACCTGAATCAACGCGACGAGCGGCAGCGCCACGAAAGGGATAGCCGCGGTGGTCACGCGCCGGAACGCGTAGCCGCGCTCCATGCCGAACGAGATCTCCGCTAGCCGAACCGCCAGGAACGCGACACACCAGAAGAGCGCGAGGAACAGCGCGACAAACGGGATCTCGAGGAACAGCGTGACTACGTGTCCGATCCGTCGTCCGGTCGCGATGTACCGGAACACGACCCACCCCGCGGCCTCGGCGAACAGCAGCGCGTGATACGGCGCGAGCTCCCGCGCGAAGAGGTCGCGCAGCCAGCGGCTGGAGCGCGCGAGGTCGTACGTGCGCGTGGCGACGAACGCCAGGGCGGGCGGAAGGAGGAGCACCCAGCCGGCCTTGCCGGTGGTCAGGTAGAAGAAGGGCGCGAGGAAAAAGGGGAGAGCGAAGAGGATCCGGTGTGGCGCAGGCTTTCCTGCCTGCGCCCCCCAGCGCGGGCTGGAAAGCCCGCGCCACACGAGAATCGTCAGCGGCGGAACGAGCAGGAAGAACAGCGCCGCATTCGTGTAGTCGCGCAGCTTCGAGTAATGCGCGATCGTGACGACCCCGATCGCCGTTGGCGCGGTCGCGGGGAGCGACACCGTCAGCATCGTCAGCGTCAGGAAAACCCCGCACGCATAGGAGAACGCGGCGAGCCAGAAGAGCGCCGCCGTGATGCGATCGGTCAGCGGTCGCTGCCGCGTCGTCATTGCTGCGCGAGTGTATCGAATGTCGCGAGGAGGTCGAGGATGGCCTGGTCCGTCCCGTAAGCGCGGTAGCGGCTCATGATCCACTCGAACGCGGTGACGTTCCCGATCGCGAAGCGGAAGCGCTCCATCGCGGAGTGCATCGGCTGCTCCTGGAACCACTCGCTCGAGCCGGTGGTCGAATGGAGAATGATCCGCAGCAGCCGCAGGTGCCACTCTTCAAGACGCGTGAGACGCGTCGGCGGCGTACGCCAGCGGCTGCGCATCCGCAGCGGATCGGGGTCGAGTTTCACGTCGACCGAAGCCTGCGAAGGGCTGACCGCGCGGACGCTCGCCCCCTTCTTCCGCGCCGCGATCAGGTTCCACTCGGACGGGATGACGCCGCTATCGACCAGCGCCGCCTCAAACGTGCAGAGCATGTCGACGATGACCGGCGGCCGCGGCGTATCGAGGAGATGGCGCAGCAGCGTGCCGCCGAGCTTCTTTTCCTCGATCACCTCGAAGCGCGCGAAGAGCGACTGCAGCACGCCTTCGGAGCGCCCCCCAGCCGGCGGCGATCCTCCCAACACGCGAATCATGTCAACCAGATCCTCACCGAGCGGCAGCGAGACCGCGTCGTTCACGAGCAGCACCCCCTCCGGCTTCATTGCCTGCTCGATCACCTGTAGGGGCCGGCTCTCAGCCGGCCCAACATGGCACGCGACCACGACATCGAACGCGTTCTCCTCGGCTTCGTCATCGACGCGCTCGACGAACGGCCACTTCGTGATCGTCTCGCGCAGACCGCAATCGTCGCCGTCGATCACCAGCGCGCGGAGCGAGTGGCCGATGAAGTAACGCGTCGCCCAGCCGGAGAGCCAGTCGCGCCGCCGCTCGCCGGTGGCGCGTTCGTTCAGGTGCGCGTGGAGAGAGGCGTCGCTGATCAGGACGACATTGTCACCGATGTCTTCACAAGGGCGAGCCGCTCGACGACCGCGTCATGCAGCGCCTGCACGCTCGCGTTCGCTGCCTCGACGTCGGCCGGCTTCCCATAGCGTCGGATCGCCTCGGTCGTCACCGGCCCGATCGACGCCAGCACCGCACGCGCGTTCACCTTCGCCCGCTCTTCCGGCGTCAGCTTCGCGAAGAAGTGATCGACCGTCGATCCGCTTGTGAACGTGACCGCATCGATCGCGTCGTTAGCGATCCACTCCCGCAGCTCGGCGAGATCGAAGTCGGCCGCGCGCGTCTCGTATGCAACCGCGAGATCGACCGTCGCGCCGCGCTTTTTCAGCGCCTCGATGAAGTCGTCCTTCCCCTCGGCCGCACGGATCACGGCGAACCGCACGCCGCTCTGGTCGCCCTCGAAGTAGGGGAGCAGCGCGATCGACTGGAACTTGTCGGGGATGAGGTCGGGATTTACGCCGTGGTGGCGCAACTCCGCCGCCGTCGTGTCGCCGACGGCCGCGATCATCCGGCCGGCGAGCGAACGCGAGTCCTTCCCCTTCTGCGCCAGCCGGTCGAAGAAGAACTTCACGCCGTTGGTCGAGCTGAAGACGAGCCATGCGTAGCCGGCGAGCGCGTCGATCACGCGATCGAGCGACGTCGTCGACTCGGCCGGCGCGATCTCGATGGTGGGGAACTGCAGCACCTGCGCGCCGGAGTCTTCGAGGATCCGTTTCAGATCGCTCGCCTGCTCGCGCGCACGCGTCACGACGACCCGCTTTCCGAACAGCGGCTTGGTCTCGAACCAGTTGATCGTCTCGTGCAGCTTGACGACGTCGCCGACGACGATCAGCGCCGGCGTCGGCAGGTTCGCCTCGATCACCCGCTTCTCGATCGTCTCGAGCGTGCCGGTGACGGTGCGCTGCTCGCGCGTCGTCGCCTTCGAGATCACGGCCACCGGCTTCGATTCCGGCATGCCGAACTCCGTCAGCTTCTTCACGATCAGCGGCAGATTCGCGAAGCCCATCATGAAGACGATCGTGCCGTTCAGCTTCGCGAGCACCGGCCAATTGATGCCGGTCGTTCCCTCGGACTCATGCCCCGTGACGAGCGTGAGCGACGTCGCGTGCGAGCGGTGCGTGACCGGGATGCCGGCGTATGCGGGACCGGCGATCGACGACGAGATGCCGGGAACGACCTCGAAATCGACGCCTGCCGCGACGAGGTCCTCCGCCTCTTCGCCGCCGCGGCCGAAGACAAACGGATCGCCGCCCTTGAGGCGGACGACACGTTTCCCCTTCTTCGCTTCGTCGATGAGGAGCTGATTGATCTGGTCCTGCGGCAGCGTGTGCGCGCTGGAGCGCTTCCCGACGTGGATGACTTCGACACCCGCCGGAACGAGTGAGCCGATTTCCTTCGAGACGAGCGCGTCGATGGCGACCAGATCGGCCGACCGCATCAGCTCTACTGCCCTGAGCGTCAGCAGCCCCGGGTCGCCAGGACCGGCGCCGACGAGAAACACTTTTCCGTTCATGTGGTCTTCACCTGCAAGAGGTCAATCGCGCCGCGGGCGATCAGTTCATCGGCAACGGCGTCGATCACCGCATCGGGATCGCTCCCGGTGCGCGTCACGCGCAGCGGCGTCGTTCCTTCGTAGTCGGAGAGAAAAGCGCGGATCGTGACGTCGCCGCCGATCGCAGTGGCGTGGACGGCGACGCAGGAGTAACAGTCAAGGCGCTCGCCGAACTTCTGGAGCACACCGCGCTCGCAGTGCGCCGCGAGCGCGCTCGCGCGGTGCGTGATCGCCGCGACTGCGTCGCGCGCATACGCGTTCGTCTTCAGCGTCTCGATCCCGACGATCCCCTGCCCCGCGGCCGGCACCATCTCGTCGACGTCGAACAGCGACGTGATCTCCGCGGCTCGTCCGAGCCGCGTCAACCCCGCGTTCGCGAGGACGATCCCCGCGTACAGGCCGGCGTTCATCTTGTGAATGCGCGTGTCGACGTTTCCGCGGATCGGCTCCACTGTGAGATGCGGAAAGAGCGCGATGAGCTGCGCGCGCCGGCGCGGCGAGCTGGTGCCGATCACCGCTCCTTTCGGAACGTCTTGCACCGGCTTGCGCTGCGGATGGAGCCACGCGTCGCGCGGATCGGCGCGCTCGAGGAAGCCGGCGAGCACGAAGTGGTCGGGGATGATCGACGGCACATCCTTGAGGCTGTGCACCGCGATGTCGACGGCGCCATGCTCCAACGCCTCTTCCAACTCCTTGATGAACAGCCCCTTGCCGCCGATCGAGGCGAGCGAAACGTCGGTGCGTTTGTCCCCCGTCGTCTTGATCGTGACGATCTCTGGCGCATAGCCGGCAGCCGTCAGAAGACGAGACGTCTCATTCGCCTGCCAGAGCGCAAGTTGAGAACCGCGGGTACCAATGCGAACGAGTTTGCTCATCGCAGTCCGAAGATCTTTCGAATCGTTCGCCGCAGCGACTCGCGCTCCTGCGGCTCCTCCGCCGCCGAATCCTTCAGTTGCAGGATCGGGTAGTGGAGGATCTTGTTGACCATCTGCGTCGTGAGCTGCTCGATCACTGCGCGCTGCTCCGCGTCGATCGGCCCGAGCTTGCGGAGGCACTTGTCGAGCTCCGCGGCGCGGATCTCCTCGAGCCGCTTCTGCAGCTCGACGATCGTCGGGACGGCGTCCTGCGCGACCAGGCGTTTGCGGAAGCCTTCGAGCTCGCGCAGCACGATCTCTTCCGCCTGCACCGCCTTCTTCTGGCGCAGCTCGCGATTCGCATCGGCGACCTGCTGCAGGTCATCGATGTTGTAGAGGTACGCGTTGTCGATCGACGCCACGCCCGGATTGATGTTGCGCGGAACCGACAGGTCGATCAGGAAGAGACCGCGCTGCTTCCGCGCCTGAAGGGCGTTCTCGATCTGCTCCGGCTCGATGCAGTAGTGCGGCGCCGCGGTCGAGGCGATGACGATGTCGCAGGTCTCGAGATACGGCTGGAAGTCCTCGAAGCGGACCGCCATCCCGTCGAATCGCTGCGCCAGGCCGACGGCGCGCTCGAACGTCTTGTTCGCGACGAAGATCTGCTCGACCTGCTGGGCCGCGAGATGCTCGGCCGTCAACTCGCCCATCTCGCCCGCACCGAGGAGGAGGACGCGAAGACCCTGGAGCTCGCCGAAGATCTTCTTCGCCAGCTCGACTGCCGCGTAGGGGATCGAGACGGCGTGCTCGCCGATCCCGGTGTCGGTGCGTACGCGCTTGGCGACGCGCATTGTGTTTTCGAAAACCTGATTCAGGAGCGGATCGAGTGTTCCGATCTCCTGGCTCTTCATGAATGCCGATTTCACCTGGCCGGCGATCTGCGGCTCGCCGACGATCATCGAATCGAGGCCGGACGCGACGCGGAAGAGGTGCTTGATCACGTCGCCGTGGCGAAGGATGTAGAGGTGCTTTTCGAGGTCAGTGCGCGAGGTGCGGGCGCGTTCGGCCATCCATTCGACGACGTTCTCGATCACGTCTTCATTCGCGGAGGAGACGATCGTCTCCACGCGATTGCAGGTCGAGATCACAGCCCCGCCGTCGACTCCGGGAAGCGCTGTCAGCGACTGCAGCAGCTCCGCCGACTTCGATTCCGAAACGCTCAGCCGCTCACGCACCTCGACCGGCGCGGTCCGATGATTCACGCCGATGAGGAGAAGAGGCATGACGCCACCTCCCACTTTGTCGATCACTGCCGCCGCTCTTTGAGTGCGCGGCCTCAGTTCCACCACTACTGCCTCAGACATGATGAATCCCCAGAATGGCGACCAGCGTCGCCACAAATGCTCCAACCGAAACGAGAATCGTCCGCTTGCCGCGCAATGCTCCGGCGATGCTCGCCTGCAGCAACACGGCGAACAGCACCCACGCCACGATCGCGCCGATCTGCTTGATCCGCAGTTCCACCAGCGCCGCCTCGGTCTGATACGACCAGAGCACGCCGGCGAGGATGCCGAGGGTGTAAATCGAGAAGCCGATCGCCAGCGCGCGCTGGCTGACCAGCTTGCAGACGCTCAGGCTCGGGATCAGGTCCCACAGCCGCCCGCGCCGCTTGGACGTCAGCGCGCGATCCTGCGCCATCGCCAGGTACATGAACGAAACGCCGATGAAGAGCGCCGCGATGCCGATCGTGGTGAAGAGGATGTGCGCGGTGAAGATGCGCGAGCGCATCTCCGGCGTCACGCGCGCGAAGGGCTCATGCACCACCGCCGTGATCGTGAGGAGGATCAGCACCAACGGATGTACGAAAAACGCCGCCGCGTGGACGCGGTACCGGATGAACAGCACCATCTCGACGACCAACACCGTCCACGCCACGAACGACGACGCCTCGGGGAGGTTCGTCAGCGGAGGATGTCCGGTGATCGTGCAGATCGTGCCGATCCAGATCGTGTGGCTGATCCAGCCGGCCACCATGACGCCCATCCCTGCGCGCTGCAGGAACGTCTGCTTGTGGAACAGCGACGCGAGCGCGATGAGCGTTCCGACCGCATACAGACCAAGGGCGATGTAGAGCGTCACGTTCGGCGAGATCGTCATGACGGCCCCAGTTTCTTGCAGAACACGAGCTTGTCGTCTTCGATCCGGTAGAAATCCTTGATGCGGGTGATCTCCTGATAGCCGCTCCGCTCGTAGAAACGGATCGTCGGCTCGAAGCTCGTGCGCGAGCGGGTCTCGATCAGCAGCATCCGGCCGCTCTGGCGTCGTACTTCGTTCTCCACGAAGCGCAGGAGGATCTGGCCAAATCCCTGCCCCTGCTGCGCCGGGTCGACCGCGATCCAGTAGAGGTCAAACACCCCCTCGGTCTTCGGCGTCGGCCCGTAGCAGACGTAGCCCTGCACGGCGCGCTTCGGCCCGCTGTCGGGCTCCTCGAGGACGTACGCGAGGTAATCCCCTTTGTTTGGCTGATCGAGTGACTGGTCGACGAGGTCCATGGCCCACCCTACCTCTTCGTCACTGAAACGCGCCGTAGCAACGAGAATCTGCCGAAGGCGCTCGCGGTCTCTCTCTTCGGCGGGTCTGACTTTCATCTCGCGCGGGATCTCGAGCCGCTTCGGCATTCTAAGGCGGGCCTGCACAATCGGGAGACTAGCCGCCGCCGGGCGCGGCGCAAATTGGGGGGATCACCGGGGGTTGTGAGCGCTGTCACAAGGACGGATCAGCCCGTTTTTCGCGTCCTCAGCCGTACGCGGTACGGGGTGAACTCGCGCGTGTGGCCCGGGGGAACCCACGCCGTGAAGAGCGTCGCCTCGCCGTTTTCGGTCTGTTCGTAGACTTCCGCGACTTCATGAAGCCGCGCGGCAACGCGCGATTCGGCATGCGGGATGGCGAGCTGCATCATCTCGCCGCCCTCCAGCTCGCGCTTTCGCAGCTCGTCGATCAGCTTTTCGATACCACGGCCGGTGAGCGCCGACACCGAGACGGAACTCTTCCGATGCGGGTGGAAGGCGTCGTCGACCCGATCCGCCTTGTTGTACACCTCGACGACTTTTGCCATGTCGACGCCGAGGTCGCGGAGGACCTCGTCACCGATGGTCCGCTGCTCTTCGAAGAGCGGGTGCGACTGATCGATGATGTGCAGCACCAGGTCGGCCGCCACCGCCTCTTCCATCGTCGAGCGAAAAGACGCGACGAGATGGTGCGGCAGCTTGCGAATGAAGCCGACCGTGTCGACGATGACCGTCTCGCGCGGCATCTCGGCGTCAATCCGCGCCGACTTCGCGTCGAGCGTCGCGAACAGCTTGTCGACCGCGTCGACGTGTCCCTGCGTCAGCCGGTTGAAGAGCGTCGACTTGCCGGCGTTCGTGTAGCCGACCAGCGCGACGGTGAACGCCTGTTGACGCGCTTTGCGTTGCGTGTGGCGATGCTGCTCGATCTTCTTCAGCTCGTCCTTGAGACGGCTGATGCGCGTCCGGACGATGCGGCGGTCGAGCTCGAGCTGCGTTTCGCCGACGCCTCGCGTCCCGATGCCGCCCGCCTGCCGCTCGAGGTGCGACCACGCGCGCGTCAGCCGCGGCAGCATGTACTCGAGCTGCGCCAGCTCCACCTGCGTCCGCGCCTCGCGCGTTCGGGCGCGCGCCGCGAAGATGTCGAGGATCAACGCGCTGCGGTCGATCACCTTCACTTCGGTGATCTTCTCGAGGTTGCGCACCTGCGCCGGCGAGAGGTCGTCGTCGAACACGACCAGGGTCGCGCCGTTCTCCCCGGCGATCTTCTTGATCTCTTCCGCTTTTCCCTTGCCGACATACGTGGCGGGATCGGGCGACGGCCGCTTCGCGATCACGCTGGCGGCCACACTTCCGCCCGCACTCTCCACCAGTTTCGCGAGCTCCTCGAGATGTTCCTCGGCGACACTCCGCGTCAGTTCAGGAAGGATCAGTCCAACGATGACGGCGGTTTCGGGCACGTGTTGTATTCGCGGAAACTATACAGGAGTCACGGGCGTCTCACCGGCGGGCTATCATCCCGGCGCATGTTCGTTCTCTACGAGGTGCTGCTGTACCTCGTGCTCGTCGTCGGTCTGCCGTTCTTTCTCATCCTCGGCCTCATTCGCGGGAAGTGGGTGACGAACTTTCCGGAGCGGATGGGGTTTTACCGTCCGGAGTCAAAACCGCACGACCTCTGGATTCATGCGGTGAGCGTCGGCGAGACGCTCGCCGCGAAGACGATCGTCGAGGAGATCGTGCGGATGAGGCCGGAGACGTCGATCGTCTTCACCACGACGACGATCACCGGTCAAGCGCAGGCGAAGCGGCTGTATCCGAAGGCGACCGTGACGTACTTTCCGTTCGACTTCGGCTTCTCGGTCCGCCGCTTCCTCAATCACTTCACACCGAAAGCATTCGCCACGATGGAGACAGAACTCTGGCCGAACGTAACGCGGATCGCGGGAGGCCGCGGCGTCCGCCTGCTGCTGGCGAACGGACGCATCTCCGATCGGTCGTACCCGAGGTATCGCTTCTTCCGGCCGGTGGTCGCGGGATTGCTGCGATCGTACGAACGTGTCCTCGCACGTGAGCAACTCGATCGAGAACGATTCCTCGCCATCGGCGCGCACGACGTGGAGGTGACAGGCAACGTGAAGTTCGACTACACGCCGAACGATGCGCCGCTGCCCGACATCGAGGCGCTGATCGCCGGCCGCAAGTGCGTCGTCCTCGGCTCGACCTTCGAAGGCGAAGACGAAATGCTCCTGTCCGAGGTTGAGCGCCTGATCGGCGAGCGCAGTCTCTTCTTCGTGATTGCACCGCGGAAACCGGAGCGCTTCGACACGGTCGCGGGATTGCTGGCGAAGACGCGTTTTGTCAGAAGAAGCCACTCCCAGCAGAAAGATGCTGACATCCTCCTCCTCGACACCATCGGCGAGCTGGCGCGGGTCTACCGCTACGCCACGGTTGCCTTTGTCGGCGGTTCGCTCGTGCCGCACGGGGGGCACAACCCGATCGAGCCGGCGGCGGCGGGCGTTCCCGTCTGCTTTGGGCCGCACATGACGGCGTTCCGCGACGTCGCAAGAGCCTTTCTGACCAAAGATGCGGCGAGAGAGGTGAAGAATGCCGCCGAATTCGCGCAATTCGTCGAAGAGATGACCTCCGACGACGCGCTCCGCTCCGCGTGGGGCGAGCGAGCGCGAGAAGTCGTCGCCGAGAACCGCGGCGCGTCGGAACGGACGGCGCGGCGTATCGTCGAGCTGCTGCCGTGACCCGTTTTCTCGAATCGCTCTGGCACGCGCTCAACCGCGCCCGCCGCGCGCTCTACCGACGCGGCATCCTGAAGGCGAAGCGGCTCCCGAAGCCGGTCATCTCCATCGGCAACATCGCAGCCGGAGGCGCCGGAAAGACACCGTGCGTGATCGCCGTGGCGAAACACCTCGTGAGTCGCGGCCTCCGCGTCTGCGTCCTCACCCGCGGCTACGGAAGAAGCGGCGCCGGCGGCGAAGTGAACGCGCTCGACGCCGAGCGGTTCGGCGACGAACCGGTGCTGATCAAGAAAAGCGTCCCCGAAGCGATCGTCATCGCCGGCAAAAATAGATACGAAAATGGATCACACGTTAATTGTGATGTTTATTTGCTCGACGATGGCTTCCAGCACCTCCAGCTCCACCGCGATCTCGACGTCGTCATCGACGTTCCGGACGCGCGATACCACCGCGAAGGACGCGACGCGCTGGGCGATGCCGGCATCGTGATCCCCCGCCGCATCCGTCCCGAAAACCTCACCGCGTTGCGCGGGAAGAAAGTCTTCGCGTTTGCGGGGCTCGCAAACAACGAACAGTTCTTCGCGATGCTGCGCGACAACGGCGTCGACCTCGTTGGAACGCACGGCTTCCCCGACCACCACGACTACGGCCGCATCGAGACGGCGCTCGTCAAACAACTCGGCCGCGGCGCCGACCTGATCGTCACCACCGAAAAGGACGCAGTGAAGCTGGCTGACCGTGACATGATCCCGGTGGCGATCGAGTTCGTCATCGACGATGCCGTGCTCGAGCGGATTGCCGCCGTCGCACATGGCTCGGCGTAGAAAAAACAGGGTCCTTCAGCGCGTCGAATACACCGTCTACCGGCTGATCGCCGGCGCGGTGCGCCGCATGTCCGAAGAACGGGTTGCGCGATGGGGAGCACGCCTCGGAGCACTCAGCCGTCGAGTGCTCCGTTCGCGCGACCGCCTTGCCATGCGCAACCTGCGCGCAAGTTTTCCGACGAAGAGCGACGGTGAGTTGCGGGAGACCCTCGACGGCTTGTGGCGTTACTTCGGATGGGAAATGCTCGAGTTCGTCAAAGCGCAGTCGTACTCGCTCGAGGAGCTCGCCGAGCGATGTCCCTTCGTCAACACCGAGATCCTCGAACAGGCGCGCGCCCGCGGAAAGGGAACGCTTCTCCTCAGCGCCCATTACGGCGGATGGGAGATCGCCGGCCTGGCGATCATGTCGATCGTGAACGACGTCCGCACCGTCGCTCGTCCGCTCGACAACGAACTCCTGGAACGCGACCTAGCCGCGAGCCGTGCGCGCACCGGCGTGGACGTCGTCGACCGGAGGCGCGCGGCGCGGGCTCTCCTGAAAGGGCTCGCCGAGAACGCGGTCGTCGTCCTCCTTCCCGACCAGGCGGTGCAGCCGCGCGAGGGAATCCTGGTCCCTTTCATGGGACGCAAAGCGTGGACGACCGACGCCCCCGCAAAACTGGCGCTTCGGAGCGGCGCCACAATTGTGTTCGCTTTTTGCATACCGGACCGGACCAGGCATCGACTGGAGTTCGAAGGGCCCATCGTGGTGGACGAGTTGAATGAGAGCGAGCGCAATCCGGTCGCTCTGACCGAAAGAATCAACGACGTCATCTCACGACGGATCGCCGCCCGTCCCGAGCTGTGGTTGTGGATGCACGATCGATGGAAGGGGACGGGCGAAAGCTCACAGTCGTATGGGCAGTGAAAAGACCGTAGTCATCGGGCTCAATTGGGTTGGCGACAACGTGCTCGCCCTCCCCACCTACCGCGCGCTCCATCATCGTTTCCGCAACGAGGGGGGGATCGCTGTCGCCGTTCCCGAAAACGTCGCCGCGCTGGTCGGCGCCGCGGGCGTCGCGCGGAAGGTGATCGCCTGGAACCACAAGACCCGCGACCGCGTCACCGCGCTCCGCCGCGGCAACTTCCACCGCGCCATCATTCTCCCCAACTCGTTCCGCGCCGCCGCCGTCACCTACGCCGCCGG